>Ga0228701_1000030_pt1 | contig 204115 bp, 183 predicted proteins | sample McNCre117_Aug_MG_2_FD_178017 | JGI IMG/M metagenome (GOLD analysis project Ga0228701, IMG submission 178017) | Freshwater microbial communities from McNutts Creek, Athens, Georgia, United States - 11-17_Aug_MG | ecosystem: Environmental > Aquatic > Freshwater > Creek | place: USA: Georgia...
TGGATCAAGGTGGATGTATTGAAACGTGCAAACCAACAACGCACGAGAATCCGATTTATGATATAGATGGAATTGTTCACTATTGCGTGGCGAATATGCCAGGAGCCGTGCCACAAACATCAACAATGGCCTTAACCCAAGCGACATTGCCTTACGTACATTTGTTAGCTAATTTAGGCTGGACAGAGGCTTGCATTCAGAATGAAGCCTTAAATAAGGGCTTGACGATCTATGATGGTAAACTATTCCATCCGGGCGTTGCAGCTACCTTTAATCTATAATTCCCAAAACTTAACTCCTTGCGTTTTTAATAAGTCTAATTGTTGGAGGTTGAATTGAAATTTGAAATTCTCCTCCTGCAATTGGGCTTCCTCTAACAAGTTCTGGATTTGATCTAATTCCAATTGCTTGATTGTACCCTCTTTGTAACGTGCCTCTCCTAATTGATACGCATATTTAGCCTGCTCAATGACTTTCTTTTGAGTAGCTAATTTGTCTTCTATTAGCTTTAAATTAGCCTCACCTTGGCGTAATTCATAGGCTAACTTAGACTGTGTATCTTCTTTTTGGAAGGAGATGCGTTCCTGTTGAATTTTGGCCAAATGCTGCTGCATACTCGCTCTCTTGCCAGAATAGATAGGCACGGTTAATTTAATTCCCACTAGAGAATTTAATTTGAAGTCATCTTCAAAAGCGGGCACTTCTCCATTGATACGTGGTAAATAACCATTGCGCACACCTAAAGAAGCAGAACCAGCGAGGGTAGGGGTACTCGCCTTGCTTTGAATAGCGATTTCCTGTTCGAATACTGATTTTTCCGCTTCTAGGCTTAGTATGGATGGATGTTGATCGATGGCTCCTTTGGCTGATTTGGCTTGTAGAATTGCTTTTATTTGGCTTTTCAAGTCCTTTTGGCCACTTTGGGTTTGAAGGAAATCAATTAATTTATCAATTTGAGTTTCTGTCTCGGTGATCTTCGTTTCTTGATTTTGAACCCTGATTCGAAGGCCCATCACATCTAATTCCAACGCCTCACCTAATTTAATTTGGTTCTCCACAATGGACTTGTGTGAATTGATGCGACCTAATTCTGCTCTTTGTATCGCGACTACGTTTTGTAAAAACAAAATCTGGTGGTAAACCGTCGCAATTTGAAAAGCTAAACCAAATGCCGTTTGATCTATTTGAGTTTGAGAAAGACGGGTTTCTAATAGGATTTTGTCGATGGTGGATTTGTTTTTCCCCCAATCGTACAAGGTTTGGCTTGCAACGAAATTCGTAGTGTAATTCATATTAGGTTGGAATTGCAATACGGATGGAACACCGCCAGTCGTGAATGTTACCTTTGATACGGGATCTACTCGAGTAATGCCAGCCTCATATGCCACTATCGGTTTCGCGTAAGAACTTTGAATCTGTGATTTTACCTCTCCAGCCTGCAATGAAGATTTTTGTGCCTTTAGAACAGGTGAATAAGTTAAAACTTGCTGAACTAGTGAGTTCAGTTCTTTATTCGTTTGGGCTTGCGCACAGAAGGCAATCAGGGTAAATAGGGAAATTTTTTTCATGATAATTAATGAGCCTCTTCACTGGCTTTTAGAATTTTTTCAATGTCTTTTTTGTCCTTCTTCGGTGTTTTAATCAAAAACACGAAGGGGAAAATCAAAATGAAAATGATGGATACTAAGCGGAATGTATCTAGGTAAGCTAGGTAGTATGCTTGTTTAGTAACGATTAAATCGATTTGTTTATAGGCCATTTCACCAGCTTTAGCCACCTCACCTGTTTTCTGTGCTAAGGTTTGTGAAATACCTTGAAAACGCTGTTGGAAGGCTGGATTTTCAGCGGTCACATTCGCTAATAAATCTGAACGGTGTTGAGCTGCACGGGTTGTTGCATAATTATTGGCCACCGCAATCCCAAATGCGCCACCCAGCTGTCGAATCATATTTGTTAAGGAAATGCCCGAAGCATATTCCTGAGGCTTTAATCCAGCCACCGCCTGGTTAATTAAAGGCATCTGTAAGCAAGAAACACCTATGACACGAAGCATTTGCATCGGAAAGAAATCCCAACGGCCCATATCGCTGGTGGATTCACCACCTATGAACCCGAAAACGATATAGATTAAAATCCCGAATACCATGAAAGGAAGTGGTTTGGCGCCTTTAGAAAGTGCTCGCCCAATCACCGGGAAGAGGAATACCCCTAAAAACGTAGGAACCATTAAGGATAAACCCGTTTCAGTTGGAGTTAATCCATTGATTCGTTGTACCATAATCGGATACACGAATACGGAGGTAAATAGCCCGAAACCACCCACTAGTGTGAAGATGGAACTCATGGTGAACGTTTGATTTTGGAAGATACGCAAGTTCACCACGGGCTGTTTCGTATTTAACTCCCGGTAAATGAATCCAGCTAATCCACCTACAAAAAGTAGGGCACAAATGTTAATTAAACGAGAGTCAAACCAATCTTCTGATTCCCCTTTTTCCAGCATAAACTGCAAACCGCCCACGGTAATCATTAGTAAAATAATACCCGGGTAATCAATGGTCATATTAGCTCTATTCGCACCTTCGCCTTTTTTTCGATCGATGTAGACTAAGGTTAAAATAACCGCAATCACGCAGATAGGTATATTCACTAAGAAGATATCTGACCAGTGAAAGTTATCCACTAAATAACCCCCTAAAACAGGACCTAAAGAAGGTCCTAAAATTATTCCCATGCCAAAGAAACCAGAGGCCATCGGGCGATCTTCCGGCTCAAAGGCATCAAACAAAATGGCTTGAGAGGTTGATAAAAGGGCACCGCCACCAATTCCTTGGATAAAGCGCCAGAACACTAATTCCCAAAGTGTTTCACTCATCCCACAGAAATAAGACGCGACGCCAAAGAGAATCATGGACCCGAGGTAATAATTCTTTCGGCCAAAATACTCGCCCAAGAATCCCGTCATCGGAATGATCACGACGTTTGCAATGGCATAACTGGTAATTACCCACGCGATATCCTCAATAGTAGCTCCCAAAGCACCAGAGATCTGGTTCAGGGCCACATTGACGATAGTCGTGTCTAATAACTCCATGACGGCAGCCGTGATGGTCGTTATGACAATAATAAATTTGGCAAATCCTTGCGGGCGCTCCATGAAATTAGTTCAAGGGAATAGATACCTCTAAAGACATACCGGCACGTAGCATCGATTTGTATTTAGCTAGATCTGAAATTTCGATTTTAACGGGTATACGTTGCGTCACTTTGACAAAATTACCAGATGAATTATCAGGAGGCAATAAGGAGGTTTTAGCGCCTGTAGACTCAGAAATCGAAATTACTTTGCCTTTAATCTTTTCCTTAGGGAAAGCATCAATCGTTAATTCCGCTTCCATTCCGGTATGTAGTTTTTGAACTTGAGTCTCCTTGAAGTTTGCCACTACCCAGAACGTATTGTTATCCACAATGGTCATCAAAGGTTGTGATACCTGAATGAATTGACCTGGTTCGATTGATTTCTTGCCAATTTTTCCGGATACTGGAGCTGAAATCGTATAGTAGTTCAACTTTAATTTTTGTTGAGCAATCTTAACCTCTTTATTCTTTACTAGGTTCTCCGCGCGTTTTACAGCAGATTCCTGAATCGCTAGTTTAGACTTGGTGCTATTTAAATCATCAATTGATCCAAAGTATTTGATATTCGCTAATTCCACTTGATCTTTTGAATCTACCCATTGCTGGTGGGTGATGGCTTTGGCTTTTTCTAATTCGCTATTTCGTTGTAAATCACGATCTGCTTTGTTTTTCAAATATTCAGCCGTTTTTACCTGAGCTTGTTGCGCCTGGATTGCTTTTTGAAGGCTCGTTAAATTCGCTTTCGCTGCTGTTACGTCGATATTGGCTTGATCTAAGTCTACTTCCATCTCAGATAAAGCTAATTTTGCTTCTTCATCATCTATTTCCACTAAAACAGCCCCTTTTTTGACCATTTCATAATCATGTACATTGACTGCTTTCACAAAACCAGCCACTCGAGGCAATACGGGCACAAAATAGGTTTCGATTTGCGCATTATCCGTGTCTTCGTGTGTCGTTGCATAGCGGTATTTACTGATACCATAGTAGCCTCCTAAAAGGACAACGGCTGCAAGAATGATTTTAGGTAAATTCTTTTTTGGTTTGGGCGTATCTGTCATAGGAATTTATTTGAACCACAAAGCTAGGAAAATTTCCAATAAAGTCAATTTGGTTGACTAATTTTCTTGTGTTAATTTTGTGTTATGTTAGACGCACGTGAAGAATCAGAATTATTTTTAACCAGGCTATTTGCTAAGTCCTACCGAGTCATTAAGTCTTTAAATGCTTATTATTTGAAGGAATTGGGCTATCAGGACTTTAAGGTGGGACACGTGATGGTCATGATGAACCTAAAAGAGGAGGGGATAACGGCGGCAGAAATTGCTAAGAAAGTACATGTGTCGAAGCAAGCCATCAGTAAATTAGTGCATGAACTAGCAGAGAAAGGCTTCTTGTTGAATTTAAAACACCCAGAGGATTTACGAGCTACTTTAATTAATACGACTCAGGAAGGCGAGAAATTTTTAGAAGCCCTACATCAGTGTCGTCAGAAAGTAGATCTGGAATTGTCCCAAATTATTGGAACGGATAATCTGGGTCAAATCAGAACTGCTATGGAGAAGATGCTTTTGCATTATGAAGCTAATCCGTATTTAGATGCGGAAAGCGAATCATTCGCTAATTCGAAACTTTAGAAGAAGCGTTCATGGAAATTCACTAAGAAGATTTCATGTGTAGCTCGTGTAATAGCAGTATACAACCAGCGCAAATATTCCGCATCAATTTGATCTTCCTTTAAATAGCCCTGATCTACAAACACGGCGGACCATTGACCACCTTGGGATTTATGGACGGTGAGGGCATAGGCAAATTTGACTTGCAATGCATTCAAATAGGGATCTTTTCTGATGGCTTCCGTACGCTCTTTTTTCTTTGGAATATGGGCATAATCCTCGCAAACAGAATCATACAGTTTTTTGTTGGCCTCCCTTCCTAAGGCTGATTCTGCGGAATGTAAGGTCTCTAATAGGATTTTCGCCTCAATAGGTGGATGATCTTCGTAATCACATAAACGCAAGGATACATCTAAGAATCGCTGGCCATGCATTTCTTCTTCCCGTTTGATCTTCATGATTTCTACGAAATCGCCATTAGCTAGAAATCCAGCCGGAGAATCTTCATCTAGCCAATGGTAATTATTTCTCACAATCATTAGTAAATCGCCACTCGATATTTCATCCTCTTGGTAGAGAATCGTACGTCGAACAAATTCATTTAATTGAACGGCACTCTTATTTGAACGGGTTAATAAGATGGTTTCTTCTTTGCCAAATTTCTTGAAAGCATAGTGCATCCCGTCTTCCATCTTTTCACCTGTCATCCGGAAGATGTCCTTGAATGATTTCGTATTGAATTGAATCGCTGTGGAATTCGCTAACAACAATTGTCTAAGCGCCGTGGCGTTGTATAAGATGCCAGAATCGATGTCTTGCCGCATGACGTCTGTTAATTCATGATCTAAGACTTCCATGTGGAATTCGGAGGCGATATAATCCTTGGATAGGGCAGGAGAAAGACTTTTCCCTACAGGTGGTAACTGGGCCGTATCACCCACGAATATTAGTTTATTTCCCGTATGTCCATTTTCCGGGTTCGTGAATACGTATTCAATTAAATCGGTTAGTAGGCTATTAGTGCCAAAATCCGATTCATCTGTAATCATCGATGCCTCATCCACGATAAATACGGTGTTCGTGGCATAATTATTCATTCGTTGAAAACTGAGGGCACCTGAATGTGGATTACTGACTTGTCGGTAGATTTTTTTGTGAATGGTGCTAGCCTTCTTTTTGGCATAATTAGCCATCACTTTTGCCGCCCTACCTGTAGGCGCCATCAACTGGGTTTTATATCCAAAAGCAGGCAGAATTTTAATCAAGGTCGAAATAACCGTCGTTTTACCTGTCCCGGCGTACCCCTTTATGATGAAAGTGAGCGCAGCCCATTCGTCTTTATTAAGCACAAAGCCACTTAACTTTTGAAAAAGCTGCGCTTGTGAGGGCGTAGGTTCAAAAGGGAATTTTTGGTGCAATAAAAAGCTAGGGCTTTTTTCAGTGCTCATGATTAAATTAATAAAATAGATTCCGCTACCGAAAGGGAGTTTTCAATGGATAGCGGTCTAAATACGTTAATTAAACAAACACGTTCATAGCTGGCTAATTCCTCTACGAGTATTTCGGCTTCTTCCACTTCTTCTTCGATAATTAATCTCGCTCTTGTCGTTCCCCAATGCAAGGGTTCCTCCGGAGTATACCAAATACCCTCTTTCAGAAAGGCTAAATTTGCCATGCTGCAATCTTGGATTTTACCGTCTTTTACAAAGATCACTTCATCTGCCTCGGGATGCGCATCTAAAAATGACTGAAAGAAACTTCTTTCAGCCCACTTAAAGCCATAATCTATTTCTCCTGTGTCCACTAACGCGAAACGTTTGATCTCTTTTTTCGTGTACGGCAGGATTTCGATTTTCTCCGGATCTTCTTGGTAGATGATCCTTAATCGATGTGTTCCTTCTTTAGGCAAGGATTGTTCCGCCACTAATTCTTCCACATCAAAAGGCTCCCATTCTGGGAAAAATTGCTCAAAGGTCTCATTTACCCTCATTTGATGGAAATCAAGGTGTTGTGCTTGACCGTTTTGAATGCAGATAGTTTCTAAAAAGGAAAACATATTAGAAGGGGAGATAGACTTTTTGAATTAATTCGTTGTACTCTTTTTGGACCTCAGAAAAGACGGTTATTCCGCCACCACTCTTATACATCAGTCCTTTTGTGCTCTTTTCAATGAATCGAATGAGAACGCCAGAATTGAAGTTTGTTCCATCAAATTTACCCATAATTCCGGTATAAAATCCGCGCTCATACTGTTCTGCTTTTTTAATCAATTCCATGGTGGCTTTTTTAGGGGCACCCGTTATAGATCCAGCGGGCAATAATTTCACTAAAATAGAGCCGAATTTACGTTCAAATTCAGGCATTAATGTACCTGTGATTTTGGATGACATCTGCCAAAGTTCCCCCGTATGCGTCTTCACACGTTCGATATATTGGTATTTCTCCACTAGTATAGGAAAAGCGACTTGACTTAAATCATTCCGAATTAAATCGACGATGGTAGCGTGTTCCGCTTTTTCTTTTGGATCGTTACGTAAATCATCTTCTTTATTAGTATCAGAAACGGCTAATGTCCCTTTCATGGGATAAGAAGTAATTTCAGTCCCTTGAATGCGAACAAAGGTTTCTGGAGAGAAGGAGGTGAACAAATCTTGTACCAAAATCTTGTAAGGTGCATCTGCTCGCTCGTAGATCTCTTTTAAACTCAGATCAGTGTCAATGGGTGTTTCTGCCGTCAGATTCACTAAAAAAGAATCCCCTCGTTGTAAACCAGTCTGTACCTGGTTGTATTTTTCTGAATAAGCAGCGAATGTGAGTGGATTTTTTCGAAAAGGGACTGGTTTCGATGGTAGTGCAGGAGCATCAATGGCAAAGGTTATTCCCAAGCTTAAAGCCTCTTCCTCAGGCCCTGCCCAGGCATTTTCGCCAGTATAATCCACCAAAAAGACGAAAGGAATCCCCTTTTCGCCCCATAGGTCCATCTGTTTGGCTACCTGATTAAAGGGAGAAAAGGGGATAGAAATCATTGATTTTAGGCGATATAAGAAGGCGCTAAACTCAATAATTTAGTAATACCTGCTGGATTTTGACCACCAGCCGTAGCTAGGAATGGTTGACCGCCGCCACCACCTTGTACTTCTTTCGCTAATTCGCGAATGATTTTTCCTGCATCTAAGCCTTTACTTTCAACTAAAGCTTTTGAAATAGAAATCGCTAAACTAGCTTTTCCTTCTATCTCAGCCGCTAAAAGAACGAATAGGTTGTCTTGGTTTTCTTGCAAATCAAAAGCCAAGTTCTTTAATGCATCAGCCGTAGGTGCTGAAACCTGTTTGATGATCGATGAAACAGGACCAGCAACCACTTCTTTCAATAGTTCAGTCTTCAAGCCAGAAATCTCTTTCTGCTGATAAGCTGCAACAGTTTTCTGAAGGCTTGAATTGTTTTCTAGTAAAGTGGCAATCGCTTTAATTAAATCTTTAGGCGCCTTTAAAAGCTCATTGATTTCACTCAATAAAGCTTCTTGTTCGCTTAATAGTTCATAAGCTTTTTGGGAAGTAATTGCTTCGATACGGCGTACACCCGTAGCTACGGAACTTTCTGAAGTGATTTTAAATAAACCGATCTCACCAGTTGATGGTACGTGGGTACCACCACAAAGTTCTACAGAGAAGTTTTTGTCAAACGTAATAACCCGAACAAAATCGCCATATTTTTCGCCAAACAAGGCCATAGCTCCTTTGTTTTTCGCTTCAGTAATTGGAACATTACGTTCTTCTAACAAGGGAATGTTTTCCGCGATCTTCGCGTTGACGATTTTTTCGATTTGCTTGATTTCTTCGTCAGTCACTTTTTGGAAGTGAGAGAAGTCAAAACGTAATAAATCCTCATTTACTAAACTACCTTTCTGCGCCACGTGCTTGCCTAATACTTCTTGTAAAGCAGCCTGCATTAAGTGGGTAGAACTATGGTGATGTGTGATAGCACGACGTCTCAAGGTGGCGATACTTGCTTTTACAGGCTCACCAGCTAAACTTTCGATGCGAGCATCAGTTAGAATATGAACGATTAAATCGTTCTCTTTCTTCGTGTCAACAACGGAAAGAGATACACCCGATTTTTGGAATTCTAATGTTCCTGTATCGCCCACTTGTCCACCTGATTCCGCATAGAAAGGCGTAGTTTCCAATACGACTTTGTATTGAACACCCGCTTTATTTTGAATCTTTTGGTATTTTAAAACCTGCGTTTCCGTTTCGTTAGAATCGTATCCGATGAAACTAACCTCATCACCTTCATTGACGATTACCCAATCTTCTGCACTTGCCCCCGCATCTTTGCGTGAACGTTCTTTCTGCGCCTTTAAGGCAGCATTAAATCCTGGCTCATCGATATCCAATCCTTTCTCACGAGCGATTAAGGCGGTTAAATCGACTGGGAATCCGTAGGTATCGTTTAATTCAAATACATCTTCGCCGGACAAAACTTTGCCAGAGCAATCTTCCATCAATTTATCTAAACGAATTAATCCTGTCGAAAGCGTACGAAGGAACGATACTTCCTCTTCGTAAATCACTTTAGCAACAAAGGCTTCTTGAGAAATTAACTCATCAAAAACTCCTTTGAATTGCTGTGCTAATCCCGGAATTAATAGGTGTAAGAAGGGCTCTTTGAAGTCCAAATAGGTATAACCATAGCGCACCGCACGGCGTAAAATACGTCTAATTACGTAACCTGCTTTGTTATTAGATGGAAGTTGACCATCTGCAATCGTAAAGGCTATCGCACGAATGTGATCCGCAATCACGCGCATCGCGATATCAGCCCATTTCTCTTCTCCGTATTTCTTGCCACTTTTCGCAGCGATATATTGGATCGTACCTTGGAATACATCCGTATCGTAATTCGACTGCTTTCCTTGAATCGCCATGCAAAGACGCTCAAAGCCCATTCCTGTATCCACGTGCTTGTTTGGAAGTGGAACTAAAGATCCATCTGCCATCCGCTCAAACTGCATGAATACGTTATTCCAAATCTCCACCACTTGTGGATGATCCGCGTTTACTAAACTTTTACCCGAAATCTGATCAACCTCGTCTTGGTTTCGTAAGTCAATGTGAATTTCAGAACATGGACCACAAGGGCCTGTTTCGCCCATCTCCCAAAAATTATCTTTCTTATTTCCGTAGATGATACGATCTTCCCCTACAATCGCCTTCCAAATATCGAAAGCCTCTTGATCGAAAGGTACTCCATCTTTTTTATCTCCTTCAAAGACCGAAACATAAATACGGTCTTTCGGTAATTTAAATACTTCCGTTAATAACTCCCATGACCAGGTAAGGGCTTCCTTTTTAAAATAATCGCCAAAGGACCAGTTACCTAACATCTCAAACATCGTGTGGTGATAGGTGTCGAATCCTACATCTTCCAGGTCATTGTGCTTTCCTGAAACGCGAAGACATTTTTGGGTATCCGCAATTCTCTTCGATGGCGGCGTGCCGTTTCCTAAAAAGAAATCTTTGAACTGAGCCATACCTGAATTATTGAATAAAAGGGTAGGGTCATTTTTTGCCACCAAAGGAGCAGAAGGAACAATTAAATGGCCTTTTGATTGAAAGAAATCCAAAAATTGTTGACGTATCTCAGAAGAGGTCATGCGTTTTATTGTAAAATGAATGGAACCTTTGTAGTTTTACTTAGGTACTTGTTAAAAGGAATCACAAAATTAAGTCTATTTTTTGAAGAAGCCCATTTTGGGTTTAAAATTATTGATGGAATTAAGTAAGCAATATTATTCAATTTCGGAGGTTGCCGCCCTTTTTAAGGTGAATACTTCCAAGATTCGCTATTGGGAGACTCAATTCCCCCATTTATCCCCTAAACGAGCGGGATCAGGTATTCGTAAATACACCCCCTCTGACATAGAAAAAATCAAGATTTTGGTTAATCTAATCGATGAGCGTGGCTTAACTATTGAAGGAGCAAAGCAAGCTTTAAATTTTCAAGGAAAAGAAAAAAATCCGCACCAAAATATCATTAATCAGCTAACTGATATTCGTGATTTTTTACAAGGGATGAAGGCGGATTTAGACCTGGAATAAGCGTAGGTTTCGGAAAATTCATCCGATGTCACTACCATATCCACTGCCAGTATATCAAATAGCCTTAACTTACCTTCCTGACGTAGGTCCTGTTAAGGGTAAAAAGCTCATTACCTTATACCCCCATCTTCCAGATGTCTTTAAATTAGCTACGTATTCAAAATTTGCCTCAGCTGCACTAGATGAAGCCTCGAAAACAGTTCAAATTTGTGCTGAGGATCAAGTCGAAATCCTTTGGATACAGGACTTTGCTTATCCGCAACGAATTAAACACCTATACGATTCCCCTTTAGTTCTTTTCAAAAAAGGAAGAATAGACTTAAATGCACATCGATTGGTGGGGGTGGTAGGTACGCGTCATGCGAGCGATGTAGGCAAAAAGGTAACCGAGGAATTGGTTCAATCTGCCATAAAAGATGAGGTTATTTTAGTGAGTGGATTTGCTAGGGGCATTGATATAACGCTACATAAGGCCTGCCTAAAATATAATGTTCCCACCATTGCGGTACTAGCTGGAGGCTTTCGACATGTATATCCGGTTGAAAATACGGTCTATGTGAGACCAATTGTGGAACAGGGGGCGTTGCTTTCTGAATATGCGCCTCATATTCCCCCAGCTGCTTACCATTTTCCTGTTCGTAACCGAATTATCGCCGGTTTATCGGATGCAACCGTTATTGTAGAAGCGGCAGAAAAGGGTGGCGCATTAATCACAGCGGATTATGCATTTAATTATAATCGGACAGTTTTTGCTGTGCCTGGTAGTCTGAATAGACCTTTTTCGAAAGGGTGTAATCTGTTAATACGTCATCACAAGGCAACTATTTTTACCTCTTGGAACGATTTGATGCAAGAGTTAAATTGGGAACAAGCGAAAGATCGTTTAACACACCATCCTGAATTAAGTCAAAAGCTTTTTACCTTGAATGAATCCTCCATCATCTCTCTATTACATCGAGAAGGCCAATTATCATTTAATGAATTATTGCTTCGGTCTGAAATTCTGCAAGAAGAGATGTCACTCATCCTACTGAATTTAGAATTAACTGGAATGATTCAGTCGACTGATGGGGATGGATTTATGTTAGCCTAATTTATTTTCTCCAAGTACTAGGAGAAATACGCCAATCTTGAAGTGTTAATAGTTGTGTCTCAGTAACATAATCTAATTTCACTGCCTCTTCAATTAATGCGTTGTAGTCGCTTAATGTATATAATGGAATATGGGCATTCTTAAAATTATCTGCTGCAATTTCGAAACCATACGTGAAGATGGCTACCATACCCAGTACTTCCACGCCTGCTTCCTTTAGAGCTTCTGCGGCTTTTAAGGAACTACCACCTGTTGAGATAAGATCTTCGATGAGAACTACTTTTTGGCCTTTCGCTACTTTTCCTTCTATTTGATTTCCCATTCCATGTTTTTTAGGCTCAGGACGAACATAACAGAAAGGTAAGTCTAAGAAATCGGCCACGAGTGCACCTTGTGCAATCCCTGCGGTAGCCACTCCAGCAATAATATCAGCTTCAGGGAAATAGGCTTTTACTGCAGCAGATAGGCAGTTTTTAATGTATGTACGAACTTCAGGAAAAGATAGTGAAACTCGGTTGTCGCAATAAATAGGCGAATTCCAGCCAGATGCCCAAGTAAAAGGTTGATCTGGGCGCAATTGAATGGCTTGGATCTTTAACAGGTGTTGGGCTACTTCTTGAGGAATCGTTAAATTTTGCATGAGGGGCGTTTCTGATTTATTATTTACAAAAATAATTTATTCAGTTTATCTTTCACTATTTAATTCTATTTTTGCCACACAAAATTGAAAAGATGGTAATTTTTATTGACGATCGACCGATCAGGCTGGTGAAGAAAAAGGATTTGGGAGAGATACCATCTAAAGAGGATTTGGATTTAGTGTTAGATGCCCGATTGTCGCCTCTAAAAGTGGAAAATTTTATAGGCCACACCTGTATTTTGAATGCAAGTACTGAGCAGGTAGAAAAGATTTTGTTGAATTTGCATGCCAAGTCAGGTATACAATTTCACTCCTTGTATATTGTTGTGGAAGATCGTAAGCCTTTCAAGCAAAAGATTGTGAAGATGTACCAGCTGATAGAAGCAGCCGGTGGGGTTGTGGTAAACAATCAGCAGCAAGTTTTATGGATGTTTCGTTTAGGGAAGTGGGATTTGCCCAAAGGTAAATTAGAGAAGAACGAAAAATTTGAAACGGCGGCTGTAAGAGAAGTAGAGGAAGAATGTAATGTGAAAGCTGTTTTGGGTACTAAAATTTGCACGACCTACCATACGTATACACACAAGAATAAACTGGTTTTGAAAAAGACGCGCTGGTATGCGATGAAATCAGATTTTACAGGTACATTGATTCCACAAACGGAAGAGGGAATTGAAAAGGTAGAATGGATGAATGAAAAGCAACAAATCCAAGCCTTGACTAATACCTATTCCTCAATTCGCTATGTGATTGAAAAATTCAAATCAATCTAATTGATAGGGCAAGTATTGATCAACTGGGCTTCCATAGCGATGTAAATCGCGAATAATCGTGGAACTTATTGGGGCTAAATGCGGTGAAGTAATCAGGAAAACCGTCTCTAATTCATTGTGTATGTGTCTGTTCACTTGAGAAATGGAGTTTTCGTATTCGAAGTCTGTGGTATTTCGCAATCCTCTAACAATAAATTTTGCTCCATATTCGTGAGCAACATTCGCGGTAAGGTTTTGGTAAGTGACGACACTCACAGGTTTTCCCTCAAATGTTTTTCGGATGTACTCTTCCATTTTTTCTAATGGGAAATACCGCGATTTGGAGGAGTTTTGGCCTATACCGATAATTACTTCATCAAACAAAGCTAAGGCGCGCAAGACAATATCTTCATGTCCTTTCGTAAATGGATCAAAAGAGCCAGGGAAAAATGCTTTTTTAGGATTGGACATAGGGAATTTGATATAGATCAGCGTCTTCTATTTGATCAGAACCTGCAGCCAAAATAGGAGGGTACAAGGTCCAATTTAAAGAAAATGCATCTCGTATGGATTGTAAATAAAAGGCTAATTCGATCGATGATTCGAAAGTAAATACGTTAGCTAATTGTAATTTATGAGACTGATATAAACTTATATAGGCTAGATTTGCCTGAATGTGAATATATAATTGCTGTTCATTCCGGGTTAGGCAAGAGGCTAATAGATGAGTATAACTTATTTTAGCATAGGGAAAATGAGCAGAAATGAGGTCTTTCCAGTCGCTAGGAACTAGAAAAACGAGATTAGCCTCTTCCTCTGGGATGTTTTGCAATTCTATCTCTTTACCGACCAAAGCATTTTCGCCTAATGCTTTTTCTAAAAATCCTAAGCGATAGGTAGGCGAGTCATAGACGGAGGGAATTAACAAAAAGTATTCATTGGAAATTTCAATTACAACTGATTGTACAGATGGATCCTTCCTCGGGTGAGCTTTTAATTGCTCCCGAAAATTCTCCGCACTGAGTCGGAGCTTCAAGGTATTAACCGAATTTGAGGGATCCATAGTCTTTAATTCGTTTCGAAATTGCAAAAAAAATATGATAATCGCTGTCAAAATTAGTAATTTTGCACCCTATTTAATCCAGCTCCTATGTTGCAAGTATCTAATGTGTCCCTACGTTTTGGGAAAAGAGTTCTTTTTGAAGAAGTAAATATCAAGTTTACAGAAGGAAACTGTTATGGTTTAATCGGCGCCAACGGAGCTGGTAAATCAACGTTTTTGAAGATCTTATCAGGTGAAATTGAATCACAAACAGGTTCAGTTACCATGAACCCTGGTGAGCGTATGTCGATTTTGAAGCAAAATCATTTCGAGTACGAAGAAGTTGAGGTATTGCAAACGGTGATTATGGGAAATAAGCGTCTTTATGACATTATGTTAGAGAAAGATGCAATTTACTTAAAAGAGGATTTCTCGGAGGCAGATGGGAATAAAGCAGCTGATTTAGAGGCGGAGTTTGCGGAATTAAATGGCTGGGAAGCAGAATCAGAAGCAGGCTCTTTATTGAGTGGATTAGGTATTAAAGAAGATTTACATTACACTTTATTGAAGGATTTGAATGGTTCAGATAAGGTAAAGGTCTTACTAGCTCAAGCTCTTTTTGGTAACCCAGATATTTTATTACTGGATGAGCCTACGAACAACTTGGATATTGATTCCATTTTATGGTTAGAAGGCTATTTAATGAATTTTAAGAATACGGTTATCGTGGTTTCTCACGATCGTCACTTCCTGGATAACGTGTGTACACATATTGCTGACTTAGACTTTGGAAAGATCCAATTATATGGTGGTACTTATACATTCTGGTATGAATCATCTCAATTAGCGGCACGTCAGCGTGCGGATCAAAACAAGAAGACAGACGAAAAGCGAAAAGAATTGGAAGAATTTATTCGCCGTTTCTCTGCTAATGTGGCCAAGTCAAAACAAGCGACCTCTCGTCAGAAAATGTTGGATAAACTGCAAGTGGATGATATTAAGCCCTCTTCACGCAAATACCCTTTCATTAATTTTAAACCAGAACGCGAGGCCGGTGATCAATTATTAAGTGTGGAGAATTTATCTGCCAAAACAGAGGATGAAGTTCCTCTCTTCACTAATCTATCCTTCACAATTAACAAGGGCGATAAAGTAGCCTTGTTAGCGAAAGATTCCTTAGCTATTACTGCGCTATTAGATATTCTAGCAGGAGAAAATACAAATTACACGGGTGAATTTAAATGGGGCGTTACGACAACTCAGACCTATTTACCTAATGATAACGCAAAATACTTCCAAGACGATTCATTAAACTTAGTGGATTGGTTACGTCAATATTCAACCGAGAAGGATGAAAGCTTTATTCGCGGTTTCTTAGGACGAATGTTATTCTCTGGAGACGAGGCGTTGAAGAAATGTACGGTTATTTCAGGAGGAGAGAAGCAGCGTTGCATGTTCTCTCGCATGATGTTATCTGGTGCGAACGTATTATTGTTTGATGAGCCTACGAATCACTTGGACTTAGAATCTATCACTGCCTTGAATAATGGTATGATTGAATTCCCGGGTACAATGTTATTTACCTGCCATGACCACCAGTTAACTAATACGGTGGCTAATCGTGTGATTGAAATCGGGGCGAAGGGTCAACTCGATAAGTTAATGACTTACGATGAATTCATCACAGATCCTACTGTTAAAGCTCAGAGAGCAGCTTTATAGAATTTAATGGAATAAAAAAAGGCCAGCAGAAATGCTGGCCTTTTTTATTTATACCTATCGATAGATTATAAAATGAATCTCGTCGATAAGAAGTTGGACTGTTGATTCTCCACAATCGCATTGACGATATCTTTATTCGATTGCGTTGCCTTTGTAGCTACCACGGTACGAATAGAGAAAGAACGTAAGGCTGCAGTAACGGATAAAGTTCCTTCTGCTGAGTCTTTACGACCTGTGAAAGGGAAGGAGTCTGGTCCACGTTGACATTGTGCATTTATGTTCACACGCGAAACTTGATTTACCGTTGCATCAATTAATTCTGAAATTTGATTGACATCGGTACCAAAAATCGCCACTTGTTGACCATGTGATGACTCGTGAATATAATCGATTGGCTCATCCAAGTTTTCAAAAGGGACAACTGGAACCACAGGTCCGAATTGCTCTTCATGCCAAACCTTCATCTTGCTGTTCACCGGATATAACAAGGCAGGGAAGAAGATCGATTTAAAGTTCTCACCACCATGTTCATTGATCACTTTAGCTCCATGTAGCTTCGCATCTTCGATTAATTCCGTTAAATAGGCTGGCTTATTAGGTTCTGGAAGTGGGGTGATTTGAACACCAGGTTCCCACATCATGCCTAATTTTAAGGCTTCAATTCTCTTCGCTAATCCTTCGTTGAATTTATCAACTAACGATTTGTGAACGAAAATAATCTTAACGGCTGTACAACGTTGGCCATTGAAAGATAAGGATCCCAATAAACACTCATTGATAGCAGATTCTAAATCAGCACTTTCTGTTACAATCGCAGCATTCTTCGCATCAAGACCTAAGATAGCACGAAGACGATTCACTTTCGGGTGCATCTTCTTTAATTTATCTGCTACTTTAGAAGAACCGATCAAGGTTAATACATCGATCTTACCCGATTCCATTAGTTGAGGAATAATCGAGTTTCCACGTCCGTATAGGGTATTGATGACACCAGCCGGGAATGAATCCTTAAATGCTTCTAATAATGGGTAGTGTAATAAAGTACCGTGTTTCGGTGGTTTGAATAGTACGATATTACCCATGATTAGGGCAGGAATTAAGGTAGTAAAGGTCTCATTCAATGGATAATTGAAAGGTCCCATACAAAGGACAACTCCTAATGGAGAACGTCTTACTTGACCAATGATTCCTTCTTCAATAAGGAAAGTAGAAGAATTGCGATCGATATCTTTTAAGGCGCCTATCGTATCATAAATGTATTGAACGGTACGGTCAAATTCTTTTTGAGAATCACCTAGTGATTTACCGATTTCCCACATTAATAATTTAACAACCTCGTCGCGCTTTTGAATCATTTTCTGTGTGAATTTTTCCACACATTCGATTCTTTGTGCTACGGTCATGGACGGCCATTCGCCACGTCCATTCGAGTAGGCTTTTACACCAGCATACAAAACTTCCATTGCATCTGCTGCATCCGTGATAGGATAAGAGCCGATACGTTTTTGTTCGTAACCTTTGTCTGTTTTTACATAGATCGGTGACCAAACGTCTTGCGTTTTACCTTTCCATTGACGCATTTCACCGTTGACCAAATATTCTTTTTGCTCAATGGGTTGCGTTAAATCGTATTCTTTGGGGATCTGTCCAGCGACAGGGAATAAGTTTTGGAGATTGCTTTCTGGCATTGTCTTTGGGTATTTATTTTTACAAATTTCCGGAATTAGCACATTTCAAATAAATGACTGAATCAATTATTTAAATAGTGCAATGTTTTTCCGGTTATTTATAATTAAAAAGACAATAATTCGCTTTTGTTACTCCTTTTTTAACGGGTATTTTCTACGGATTTTATTGATAATAAATTTATTTTGTTCGGTAAAACTGGCAGGATGCAGAAGATTAAATGAGGTAGACCAAGCTTGAAACAAAGCGGAATCTCCAGCCAAAAAGCTAGTGGAACAGATATTTTTCTGAGCTAAGTAGTCGTTAAATTTCATAGGTCCAATCTTGTTTTTTCTTCCACAATAATACGAAAGCGAGTAAAGATAATAATCCCGCGATTAAAAACGGAATAGGGATATGATTCGGAATCCCTTGGTAGATCTCACCTGAAACATAGGCTCCTATCCCAATTCCTGCCTCTAGTGCAATGTACATGGTAGCCATGGCACGTCCCATGTGGTTTTTATCCCCTAAATCATTCGTCCAAGCAGCAAGTGTAGGTGTATTGAACCCCCAGGCAATGCCAAATAAAATGGCAGAACTAATTAAGGTAAACGAGCTTAACTCGTATACTAATAATAACATGGACAAGCCTAAAGTAAAGCTACCGAAAAGTAATATGGGTATTCGGCCATATTTGTCAGATGCTTTCGAAAAAAAGAAGCGAATAACAATGGAAGCAATCGTGTAAACCGTAAAAAATAAACCCTTATTAGACCAACCCACTAATTTAGAAGTATCAGGGATTAAGGTAATCATAGCTCCAGAAGAGAATGACACAAATAACATAATCCAAAAAACAGGTACAATCTTGGGTTCAAATACATCTTTCCATCCTATTTTAAATAGGGATAATTTTAGCCTCGATTTCATCGCTTTAGGCAATGTTTCCTTCATGCGGCTTAGAATGATAATGGAGGCTAAAGCGAAAACGGAGGAGATGTAAAACATTTGGTCTAAACCATAGCTTGAGGCGAAAAAGCTACCAATGGCGGGCCCAATAGACATCCCCGTAGCCGTAAAAATACCTAAACTACCCTGAGCTTCACCTCTTCGATCCTCTGGAATGACATCAGCTACGTAGGCTGCCGTTGCAGTGGGTTTAGTGCCAGTGGACATCCCATGTATAAATCGGAGAAATAAAAATCCTTGCACAGTATGTAAAAGAGGATAAAGCCCCCCACAGATGAAGCAAACTAAGGAGCCAAAAGCCATGACAGGAATACGGCCCACATGATCAGTCAATTTACCTGAAAAGGGTCGAGAAAGTCCAGCCGCTAACGTGAATAATGCAATCGTATACCCAATGTATTCTCTACCACCTAAGCTGGCGAGATAATCAGGCAATTCGGGAATAATCATCGAAAAACTCGCCGAAAACAAGAAATTACTTAGGCAAAGTAGGAAGAATGAAAAAGTATAAAGGGAGGATTTTGATTCAGCCATTTACAAATCTTCTTCTAATATGGTTGTGATTTCCTTTTTATTCAAACCTAGTAGGAAGGCAGGAAGCAAGATTAGATTACAAATCATGGCCATCAATAAGGTAACGGACACTAAAATTCCTAAAGCCTGCGTGCCTTTGAAAGTGGATGCCGTGAAAATGAAGAATCCAAAAAACAGAATCATTGCGGTGTAAAACATGGAAACCCCCGTTTTCAAAATGGTGGTTTGTACCGCTTTTTGAATATTCTGGTTATTCTTCGCCCACTCTTCTTTGTAGCGTGTTAGGAAATAGATGGTGCCGTCACTCGAAATACCAAAGGCTATAGAGAATATCAAGATCGTACTTGGCTTTAAGGCTATCCCAAAATACCCCATCAGACCTGCTGTAATAATTAACGGAATTAAACTTGGTAGGGTAGAGATGAGCACCATTTTCCAGGAACGGAATAGCAAGGCCATGAGAATACAAATCAAGATGATCGCGGTTATGGTACTCTCGATCAGGTTTACTTGTAAATACTCTGTTTGGAACGCATAGATGACTGAATTTCCAGTCACATCAGCTTGATAGCCTCTTTTATCTCCTTTAGCTAGAAATTCCCCTGTTTCTATATCCGTTCTAAAAATGCTATCAATTTTGGGTTGAATTTCATCAAATAAGGCCCTTGTTCGTACAGTTCCTGCATCTTGCATTTGGAAACTGACACGTGTGAAACGTTTATCCTTATCAAGGAAACCGGAGAATAGGGAATTGTTTTTTCCATTTAAGCTTGATTGGAAATCCTTTAGTTTGGCTAATTCATCAATGCCCGGTAAAGTGAAGTACTTCGGATCTCCTCCCCGATACACTTGGTAGAGGTATTTTGTGGCTGTTAAAATGGAGAGTCCTTGGGTAAATTCTGGGTATTTGGCGATTAACTTTTCTGTTCTCTTGATTTTCGCTAAAAGCTCTGGAGTCAATGCTCGCCCTTTTTCAAATGCATCAATATTGATCTCAAAGGGCATGACGCCTTTGAAACGGCTTTCTACAAACTTTAAATCCGTATAAATCGCGTTATCTCGAGGTAAATCATCCACAATGAATCCAACTGCTTGAATTTTTGTCAATCCATAAAATGAAATAACGAGGATGATGGAAATAAACCCATAGATAAATCGACGGTGGTGCAGTACCCAAATGTCCACTCGATTTAAGAACTTGTTTACTCGAACAGATTCGAAGTGGGCAAGATCCTTCTTTTGGGGAGGTGTCAGAAAACTAAAGAAAATCGGAATGAGCACCAAGGAGATGAAGAAGGTGATCATTACATTTAGAGCCGCTACTATCCCGAATTCCACTAAAAGGGCAGACCCCGTAAACGCAAACACCCCAAATCCAATGGAGGTAGTCAAGTTGGCTAAAAATAACGTTCGACCTACAGTGGATGCACTTTCTATCAAAGATTCCTCTTTTGATTTACCTGCTATATACGTCTCATGGTATTTATTCAGTAAGAAAATCACATTTGGAATCCCGATCACCACAATGAGTGGTGGAATTAAACCGGACAATAAAGTGATCTTAAATCCAAAGAATACAATGGTGGCTAAGGAGGCCACAATTCCTACAAGCACTACAATGTTTGCGAAGAAAACAACCTGCAATGATCGGAAAAAGAATAAAAGAATCAGCGATGTAACTAAGATGGCGAGTCCTAAAAATAGACTTAACTCTTTAGTAACCTGCGAAGTATATTCTGTTCGAATAAAAGGCATCCCGGTCATGTGAACCGTATGCTTCATTCTAGCTTGGTATTTTTCTCCTAAGGCCTTAATGTTTTTTACTAGGGTAATTCGCCCTTTGTCATTGATCACTTTTTGGTCTAACGTAATGAGCATCAAATGCGTCTTCAGATCTTCCGTGTAGAGGAAATTCTGGTAGATAGGTAACTGACCTAATTGCGTTTTAAGGTGATGTAAATTCGCTTCATTGATGGCAAGAGTTGAATCGAATAATAATCGAGTTTTAAATTTTTTCTCTGTCGAATCAATGTATAATTCTGGTAAAGTAGATAAAGAAAGGACATTTTTGATGCCTGACTGGCTTTTAACAGCAGCACTTAAATCGCGCCAGGCTTTGAACTCTTCAGGGGTGAATAAATGGTCATTTTCAACAGCGATGACCATGACGGCACCATCTTCTCCGTATTTCTTTTTGAATCCCTCGTATAATTGAAAGCGCTCGTCAGATTTAGGCAGGATTTTAGCTAATTCGTAGCTAAGCTGTATTTGACTTGCTTTGAACCCTAAACCGATCGTTAGCAAAAGAATAAATCCTAAAAGGGCGAATTTATACTTCAAGATATTCTCTCCAATCCAATTCCAAGCGTTTTTCATACTTATTTCATTAAGACCTCTGCCATAACTAAATCCTCCGGTGTGGTGATTTTGATATTTTTATAAGATCCGTCTACTAGGTTTATTTTAATTCCTATCGATTCTACCACGCGGGCATCGTCCGTAAATTCGATGGAGTATTCTTGTTGAAAGGCCTTTTTCAAATCCTCCAACTGAAATATTTGGGGAGTTTGTATCAACCGAATGGCGTCCCGATTTAAGTGTTCGAATTGCTGCTTTTCAGTTGAAAAAAAGCGTACTGAATCTTTTGATGCCACAGCTACAACTGCGTTTCCTTTCATTTTAGCCTCCTGAAAGCTCGATGAAATTAATTCAGGATCGATTAATGGCCTAACCCCATCATGAATTGCTACGATTCCCTCTTCTACTATCGATTGGATGGCGTTTTGACTACTATGAAATCTTGAGCTTCCGCCCTCCACTAATCGATGAGGTATTACCGGCAAATCGAAAAGGCTACTTTTCCAGTAGTCAAACTGTTCAGCAGGTAGCACTACGATGATCTCTGTCTGGGCATCTGCTTGATAAAAAGCAGAAATGGTATGATACAAAACAGGTTTGCCTTGTAAAAGCAAAAATTGCTTAGGGACTGCACTTTGCATACGCTGGCCGGAGCCCCCTGCGACAATGATGGCATATTTTTTCAAAGCAAACCTGGTTAATTTCAATTAGATGATTAACATCACATCACCATAAGAGAAGAAACGGTATTTCTCTTTGATGGCTTGTTTATAGGCTTCTGTGATTAACTCATGTCCTCCAAAAGCCGATGCCATCATTAATAGAATCGATTCTGGTAAATGGAAATTAGTCAATAAGGCCGTGGGGATCTTAAACTCGTACGGAGGGAAGATAAACTTATCTGTCCAGCTATTAATTGGTTTTAAGTGACCAGAAGCGGAGACAGATGATTCTAAGGCTTTCATTACGGTAGTTCCTACTGCTAATACTTGCTTTTTATTGTCAATGGCCTCATTGACATAATTGCAAGTCTCTTCATTAATCATGAAGTGCTCTGAATCCGTTTTGTGTTTAGTTAAATCTTCCACATCTACCTGACGGAAAGTTCCTAAACCCACGTGTAATGTGATAGGAGTGAACTGAGCGCCGTTTAATTCCATACGCTTCATCACAATTTTAGAGAAGTGCAAGCCCGCTGTTGGAGCTGCCACTGCGCCTACGTGCTCTGCATAAATAGTTTGAAAACGATCACGGTCATCCTCGGTCGCCGCTCTTTTGAAACGAATTTCATCTGGAAGTGGTGTTTCACCTAATTCGTGAATCGCTTGCATTAATGCATCATGGTCTCCATCATATAAGAAACGAATCGTACGTCCACGAGAAGTCGTGTTATCAATCACCTCTGCCACTAGGTCAGAATCACCGAAATATAATTTATTACCTACCCGAATCTTACGTGCGGGATCTACTAATACGTCCCAAAGACGGTGTTCTCTATTTAGCTCTCTCAATAAAAATACCTCGATCTGAGCCCCTGTTTTCTCTTTATTGCCGTATAAACGTGCTGGAAAAACCTTCGTGTTATTTGTCACTAACACATCGCCTTCCCCAAAGTAATCAATGATGTCCGTGAATTTCTTGTGTTCAATCGTCTTGTTCTTGCGATTGACGACCATCATTCGTGCATCTTCACGATTTTCGGTAGGGTTTAGGGCAATTAAGTTTTGGGGTAAATCAAATCTGAATTCAGATAATTTCATTCTCAGAGGGGTTGAATTTTTATAATCTACAAATATACCATATTGAAGGGGGGCTTGTCAAGGTAAATTTTTGAAACAATCCAGAATCTACGTAGTTTAGCCATTTAAGACACATACAGGATGAAAAAAGTTTCGATATTTTGGTTTAGACGTGATTTACGACTGGAAGACAATCATGGATTATTCCAAGCACTGTCCTCCGAGGTGCCAGTATTACCTTTATTCATTTTTGATACCCATATCCTAGATCGACTACCCACTAAAAGGGATGCTCGGGTGGAGTTTATTCATCGGTCTTTGCAACACGTACAGGAAGCTTTGCGTGGTCACTTATGTGTTAAACACGGAAATCCTGAGGACGTATTCCGCTCGTTATTTCAAGAATGGGAGGTCGTAAAAATCTATACAAACCACGATTATGAGCGTTATGGCCTAGAAAGAGATACGAAAATTAAAGCAATCGCTCAGGAAAATGGAATCCAATTTCAATCATACAAAGATCAAGTGGTGTTTGAAAAAGACGAAGTTCTTTCTGGTGCAGGGACTCCCTATACTGTTTTTACCCCTTATTCACGTAAATGGAAGGCGCTTTTACAAGAAATAGAGTTGCCTAATTTCCCTTCAGCTACGATATCCAATTATGTGGCTGACAAATTTACGATTCCTAGCTTATCTGATATAGGTTTTCAATCGTCTGGTTTAGTTTTTCCGGGTCAAGATGTGGAGGATGGATTGATCAAGTCGTATGCAACGGATCGTGATTTTCCAGCGAAACCGGGTACTTCTAGACTTTCGGTGCACTTGCGATTTGGTACGGTGTCCATCCGTTCTTTAGTCCGTAGAGCACTAGGGAAATCAGAAGTATGGTTAAATGAATTGATTTGGCGAGATTTTTATTTCAATATACTGCATCATTTTCCGCATATTTCAGAAGGTCATTCCTTCAGAAAGGAATACGATCGAATGAATTGGCGAAATAATGAGGAGGAATTCAAAGCCTGGTGTGAAGGAAAAACGGGATATCCCATTGTCGATGCAGGTATGCGGGAATTAAATGCCACCGGGTTTATGCATAATCGGGTTCGTATGATTGTGGCTAGTTTTCTCGTAAAGCATTTGTTGATCGATTGGCGATGGGGCGAAACCTATTTCGCAGAAAAATTATTGGATTTTGATTTCGCTGCGAATAACGGTGGGTGGCAGTGGGCAGCAGGTTCAGGATGTGATGCGGCACCTTATTTCCGGGTATTTAATCCCACATTGCAAACACAAAAATTTGACCAATCTTTGGCCTACATTAAAAAATGGGTGCCTGAATTACAAGAATTGACTTATCCCGCACCTATTGTTAATCACGAATTTGCTCGTGCTAGAGTATTAGAGGCTTATAAAGTGGCGCTAGGGAAATAAATTCTTTTGCCTTGAATGCTGTAGTCAATTAAGTCGATGGTCAGGAAGCCTATTTTTAAATTGACTTGTACTTTTAATGGTACTTGGTATTCATCATCACTGATCCAAAGTCTAATCGCATCCTCCTCCTTAAACAAATTGTTTTTAGGCAACAGAATATTGGTTTTTATGCTCGACTTCTTTCCAGCATCCGTTTCGATGACTTCTTTGGATTTAACAACGAGGACTAAATCGTAAATTTTACTATCGACTAAGACTTGGGCAGACCAACGAGAGCCGGGCTTTTTTTCCGTAACTGGTTTATTTCGAATGAAATAATAGGCAGAGATTAAGTCGAGTAGATCCTTAGGGCCTGAAAGGGTAGTGGTAACGGGTTTATTCTGTGGGGAACTAATCCGTGCATATCCTTTGTCCATTTGATAAACCACCGTTTCTTCTTTGCGGTAGCGACCTTCCCGCTTTCTCATTTCCGTTTTAACGGGCAAAAGCGTTTCTGTATCTATTTGCGCAGACCAATAATCACGAAGTGGGCTAAATAATTCGAGTACACCGGTCGTTTTTCCTTCAATTTCAACTTTACGTAGCTTTTGATCTCCGTTTATTGTCGTGCCAGAACTACTTTTTATCGTGGCTTCAGCGGCATTAATGAAACCCAGATGTATGCGGTATTTTAAATTTTCCCCAGCTAGCAAGGTGCTATTTTCTTGTGCAAAAAGGCGCAAGGCGGAACTTAGGAAAAGAAATATAACAAGAGTCTGATTTTTCATGCCAAAGCACAATTTATTATCAATTGTTTGTGTAAAAAATTAGTGGCAATTTTCTATTTTTGTATAGGCCAAACGGTAAAACAAATATACTCGATTGCCCCTTAAATTTTAGATAAAAAACGAAAATGGCAAAACAAGCTAGTGATGCACAAGGCCTAGCGGCTGAAAAATTAAAGGCGTTACAAACTACGCTGGAAAAATTAGATAAAGCCTACGGAAAAGGTACCGTCATGCGTCTATCTGACAGTAAAGTAATGGATGTGCCTGTTATTTCAACAGGGTCGTTAGGTTTAGACTTAGCCTTAGGGATAGGTGGTGTTCCTAGAGGTCGTGTGGTGGAAATTTATGGTCCAGAATCTTCAGGTAAGACAACCCTTACCTTACACATGATTGCAGAAGCACAAAAGGCCGGTGGTTTAGCCGCTTTTGTGGATGCAGAACATGCTTTTGATCGTTCTTATGCAGAGAAATTAGGTATCGATTGTGAAAATCTATTGATTTCACAACCAGATAATGGCGAGCAAGCCTTGGAAATTGCTGAACACTTAATCTCTTCTGGTGCCATTGATATTATTGTGATTGACTCCGTAGCAGCTTTAGTGCCTAAAGCAGAGATCGAAGGAGAAATGGGGGATTCTAAAATGGGTCTTCAAGCACGTTTGATGTCACAAGCACTTCGTAAGCTTACAGGTACAATCAATAAGACGGGTTGTTGCTGCATCTTTATTAACCAACTGCGTGATAAGATTGGTGTTATGTTTGGTTCACCAGAAACAACAACGGGTGGTAATGCATTGAAGTTCTATGCTTCCGTTCGTTTAGACATTCGCCGTGCGGGTCAAATTAAGGAAAGCGCAGATTCGATTACGGGTAACAGAACGCGTGTTAAGGTGGTAAAGAATAAATTAGCCCCTCCCTTTAAAGTAGTTGAATTTGATATCATGTACGGAGAAGGAATTTCAAAGGCGGGCGAAATATTAGATTTAGGGGTTGATTTAGGTGTGATCGATAAATCAGGTTCTTGGTTCTCGTATAATGGGAATCGATTAGGTCAAGGTCGCGATGCGGTAAAAGATTTAATTAAAGATAATCCAGAATTAATGGAAGAATTAGAGGCAAAGATTAAGGATAAAGTGAAAGTAGATGATAGTGCCTTACTTGATAAAGACGCCGTAGCTGAATAAGCTTAAAACTACATGTATAAAAAAAGCGGCTAATGAAATTAGTCGCTTTTTTTATGATTGAACCCCTTTTAGATTAAACCGGGTGAATAAATTTCGAATCGTTTTTTCTACCGTTTGATCCGTCTCCATCGCTTCAGATACCGCTTGCACTGCGTGGATGACCGTACTGTGATCTCTTCCACCGAAGTGATAACCAATGGATTTTAAAGGTAGATTAGTCAACTCCTTGAGCATATACATGGCTATTTGGCGAGGAAATACGTTTTCTTTCTTTCTGCATTTGCCACGTAAAGTGTCTATGTCGACATCAAAGTGATTCGTAACCACATCTAATATGCTTTCTACACTTAACTCCTTTTCCTGTTCGTTTACGATGCTTTTTAGCGTAGACTTCGCTAATTCAAGATCGATTTCTTTACGCGTTAATGAGGCTTGCGCCATTAGGGATATAATTACCCCTTCTAGTTCACGAACATTCGTTTGAATCGAATGTGCTAAATATTCTAAGACGTCAAAATTAATTTGGATGCCATCTTCTTGCAATTTCTTTTGAATGATGGCAATTCTTGTTTCAAAATCCGGTTGTTGTAAGTCCGCTGTTAATCCCCATTTAAAACGAGAAAGTAGACGATCTTCCATTCCTGCTAGATCTCTAGGAGCACGGTCTGATGACAATATGATCTGCTTTCCTGATTGATGTAGGTGATTGAAGATGTTAAAGAAAGTTTCTTGTGTCTTTTCTTTCCCAGATAGAAACTGTACATCATCAATAATTAATACGTCTACCTGAAGGTAGAAATTAGTGAAAGCTTCGATGGAGTTATTTCGAATGGCATTCACGAATTGATTTGTAAATTTCTCTGTTGATACGTAAAGTACAAACTTGTCAGGAAAGGAATCCTTAATTTGGTTACCAATCGCTTGAATTAAGTGGGTCTTTCCTAATCCTACGCCGCCGTAAATCATCAGCGGATTGAATGCTGTTAATCCGGGCTTATTGGCTACTGCCATACCAGCGGCGCGTCCAAGTCTATTGCAATCTCCTTCGATAAATTTATCAAAGGTATATTTTGGAATTAAATAAGAATCTAATTCTAATGAATCTAGGTTTTTAAGCTCAAAAGGACTTCTCGCAGGATTGGGAAAATTAGCTGCTTTATCTGATTGATTTTGAGCTTGATTAGTAGGAGGAAGGTTAAAGGTAATGGGAGGATTCTTACGATCTCCTTTATCTATAACAATCGAATATTCTAACATTCCTTGTCGACCGATAGTCAGGTCAATCGCCTTTCTCAAATCCGAAACATGCTTCTCTTCCAGCCATTCATAGAAGAATTGAGAAGGTACTTGAATGGTTAAGGTGTTGTTCTGAAATTTAAGTGGTACGATAGGTGCAAACCAGGTTGCGAAACTTTGTTCTGAAATATCATTCTTGATGATATTCAGGCATTTATTCCACAAGTCTCTAACTTCGATTTGCATTAATTTTATTGGTCAAACAGTTCTTAGGGCGAATTTTATAGGAATTCACCTTGGTTAATAACTTTATAAGTTTTAATGGTTCTTAACTAAGAAAAACGAATCGTTTTTTTCTTAAGCGGGGAGACAAAAATAGTAAAATAAGGCGTCGTTCCAAATTTGAAAACGAAAATAAATCCAGTTTTTTTTCGAAAATAAATGGCTTAAAATTTGCTTCTAAAAATTGTTCAAATTTAGTGTGCTTAAAACATTCTTTAACTTGAAAAAGTATAAGAAAATTATTTTATCACCTGTAGTGCTGCAGGTAAAATAGAGATTTCAATTTGATCTGTTGGGAGGCTTAAACTTTCTCCATCCAAATGATAGGGTATTCCGGCTATTGCCTGAATTGAGATGGATTTAACGGAAGAAATTGTCACTAAAGGATGGCGATGTAGATTTTTCCGAAATAGACTTATTCCAAGAATGCCCAATTCAAAAATTGAGGCTGGTTTTATTTCAATTAGCTCTAATTCACCATCTTGTAGATCTGATTCAGGGGAAATATAGGCATTGTTCCCAAACTGATTCGCGTTTGCTACCGTAAATGAATAGAGATGGCCTTTCCCATTTATTTCGATGGGTTTGTAATTGCTAAGACATAAAAGGGTAGAGTATACGTAATTGATGAATCCTCTTTTTGCTCGTTTAACAAAGTGAGCCGCTACGGTCGCATCGAATCCAATTCCTGCCGTACAAAAAAATGGTCTATCGTTCCATTTTCCGGCGTCAATGGTGATTATATCACCGCTTAGAGCTTTTTCAAGTGCTTTATGAAACGATAAGGGTATTTCTAAATGTCTAGCTAATCCATTTCCAGATCCCATGGGTATAATTCCCAAAGGAACTGAGGTATATATTAAAGCAGAGGCTACTTCATTAATTGTGCCATCGCCACCTATTGCAATGACTCTTTCAGCACCTTGGGCTACCGCTTTTTGGGCAAGTTCTGTCGCATGATTCTCCCTCTCTGTTTTCCAAACCTTCACATTCGGCAATGATACTAAGATAGACTCGATTCTATCCCTTTTCTTGGCAGAATTGGTTCCAGCATTAGGGTTTAGAATAACATGAATCATGGGATATAATTAGATTATCACAAAAATAGAATCAAATTTTGGTTTAATTTTACAAAAAATGATCAATCTATGTTAGAAGTAGGAAACTCGTATGAGATCGAATTCTCATTTACACAAGACCAAGTAAATGATTTTTGTAAAATATCAGGGGATTTTAATCCATTGCATTGGGACGAAGCCTATGCAGCTACCACACCATTTAAAAAACCCATTATACATGGCGCTTTAATTGCAAGTGTTTTTTCTCGAGTGATGGGGATGGAATTTCCCGGAGAAGGAAGTGTTTATCTAAAGCAAGTGTCTGAATTTAAACGGCCCTTGTATGTAGGAACAAGCTATAAAGCTAAGTTTGAAATTGTTAGTACAAATCCTGTTAAACATACAGCTGAGATTTCTACCCAAGTTTTTGAACTAGAACGAGGTAAAATTATGGTGGATGGAATGGCCTCTGCCATGCATGCCGACTTATTTTAAGTCAATAAAAAAGCCCGATGTAAATCGGGCTTTTTTTGTGCAAGAGGGGAAAAATTATTTTCCAGCGTTTTTCTTGTTTTGAACTTCAGTACGAATTTCTTGTGCTAAAGTCTTCAATTGTTGTAAACCACCTCTAACGCGAGTACCAGCTGCTTGATTTCCTTTATCGTAGAATTTTTCGAAATCTCCTTCTAAAGATAAAATTAAGTCTTTTACTTGTGCAAATCTACTCATGATAATTTGTTTTTTAGGTTGTGTAAATAATATTAGATTGTCTTTATGCCCTTAAATGAGCTTTAATAAGCGAAATTTAGTAAAAAACTTGTTGTATGCAAATTAAATTCAAGAAAAAACAGCAAAAAATTTCAAAAAAATACAATTTCCACAAAAAATACCGTTAAATCAATCAATTATTGCGCATAGTAGCCAGATTTCAATCTTTTTTGTACTTCAGCAAAACAATCGCAAGTATACTCAATATCGGCTAAGGTATGAGATGAGGTAGGGATGATTCTTAACATGATTTGGCCCTTAGGAACTACAGGATAAACTACGATACTACAGAAGATTCCCATATTCTCACGCAAGTCACGCACTAACTTAGTTACCGCTGCGATGTCATAATCTCCATGTAAAAATACAGGTGTCACTGGGGACTGTGTCTCACCAATATCAAACCCTTTCTCTTTTAAACCTTTTTGAAGGGCACGAACATTCGCCCATAACGTTTCTCTTAATTCCGGGTGCTTTTTGATAAGTTCTAAACGCTTCATTCCACCGATGACGAATGGCATTGGTAATGCCTTAGCATAGGTTTGTGAGCGCATATTGTATTTTAAATACATGATGATTTCTTTAGGTGCAGCGATGAAAGCACCGATGGCAGCCATCGATTTAGCGAATGTAGAGAAGTATAAGTCGATACCTTCTGTACAATTTAGGTATTCACCTACTCCTTTTCCATTATCTCCCATAGTTCCAAAACCGTGCGCATCATCCACTAACAAACGGAAGTTGAAATCTTTCTTCATCTCCACGATTTTATCCAGGGATCCTACCTTACCCGACATACCGAATACGCCTTCTGTAATAACTAAGATTCCTCCACCTGTCTCATTCGTGATTTTAGTTGCACGTTCTAAGTTCTTACGCAATGAATCCATGTCATTGTGATTGAACTTATAATATTGACCCATTTTCGCTTTGTGTAAACGAATACCATCGATTAAACAAGCGTGAGATTCCGCATCATATACAATGACATCTTTGTAGTCTACCATACATTCGATTACAGACATCACACCTTGGTAACCGTAATTCAATAAGAACGCATCTTCTTTTCCTACAAATTCCGCTAATTGACGCTCAAATTCTTCATGTTCATCCGTATTACCAGACATCATACGAGCTCCCATCGGGTAAGCTAAACCGTACTTTGCTGTTGCGTCCGCATCAGCTTTTCTAACTTCTGGGTGATTCGCTAGTCCTAAATAATTATTTAGAGACCAGTTTAACATTTCTTTGCCCATAAATGTCATTCTTGGGCCTAGTTCACCTGTTAATTTGGGGAATGAAAAATAATGATGGGAATAATGGGCGTGTGCACCGATTGGCCCCATGTTATTAGCTACCTTCTCGAAAATATCCACTGTTAGTATACGTTTTATTGAAAAAATCTTTAAATAATCACAAAGTTAAATTATATTTTTAGTAACGCAATGTCCAAAAATCATTGGATTCTATTAATTTGTCATTTCATTTCAATTCGAACTAATTATGCACAAGTTTTTCTTGCTTTTAATTCTGCCTATTTCTGTATTTTCCCAAACCACGAGTAAACCAGTGGTGGAAGGCAAGCAGGGAATGGTCGTTTCTACTCACCCGGCTTCTTCAGAAATAGGTTTAGCCATCTTGAAAAAAGGAGGTAATGCGATTGATGCAGCTGTTGCGGTTAATTTTGCCTTAGCGGTATGTCATCCATCGGCGGGGAATTTAGGTGGGGGCGGTTTTTTAGTGTACCGCGATAAAGTAGGAAATAGTAAGGCATTAGATTACCGGGAAAAGGCTCCTTCTTCGGCTAGTAGAGATATGTATTTGGATGCTGAAGGAAAAATTATTCCGGGTAAATCGATGACGGGCATTTTTTCTGTCGGAGTTCCCGGGACTGTGGCAGGTATGCAAGAAATGCATGACAAACTAGGCAAATTAGCCTGGGCCGAGTTAGTTCAACCTGCTATTGATTTAGCACGCAATGGCTTACTATTAACAGAAAAAGAGGCAAGAGGCTTAAATCGTCAACGGGTTGAGTTTCTAAAAGAAAATCCGGGTAAAACTTATTTACTGGCGAAAGAGGGGAGTGAATGGAAAGCAGGTGATTTAGTGGTCCAAACGGATTTAGCTGAAAGTCTTGAGCGTATTGCGAAGAAAAAGGCGAAAGGCTTTTACGAGGGCAAAACAGCCCGTTTGATTGTCAATGAGATGAAAGCTCAAAATGGCCTGATTACGAAGAGTGATTTGAAGAATTACCGAGCTGTTTGGCGTAATCCAATTAAAAGTCAATATAAAAATTACCAGATTATTGGAATGCCCCCGCCAAGTAGTGGTGGCGTTGCTTTAGCGCAACTATTGCAACTGGTTTCTCCCTATTCTTTGAATAAGTGGGGGCCAAGGTCTGATTCGACTATTCAGGTGATGGTTGAGGCAGAAAGAAGAGTTTATGCAGATCGCTCAAAATGGCTAGGGGATCCTGATTTTGTCAAAGTTCCAGTTAACGAATTAATTGATCCAGCATACAACACGGCTAGAATGAGTAGTCTTAATTTTAATCAAGCAACGCTTAGTTCCGCTATTCAAGCGGGTACTTTTCCTGGCTATGAAAGTCCAGAAACCACGCATTACAGTATAGTGGATGCAGAGGGTAATGCCGTATCAATCACTACGACCTTAAATAATTCTTACGGAAGCAAGGTCTTTGTAGGTGGTGCAGGATTTCTGCTAAATGATGAGATGGATGATTTTTCTGCTAAAGCCGGATCGCCCAATCTCTATGGATTAATCGGTTCCAAGGCGAACGAGATTCAACCCAACAAGCGCATGCTGTCAAGTATGACTCCCACTATCGTAGAAGAAAATGGCAAATTAAAGATGGTGGTGGGAACTCCTGGTGGGTCTACCATTATTACCAGTGTTTTTCAAGTGGTGTTAAATACACTTGAAATGGGGATGAATATGCAGCAAGCGGTTGAATACCCTCGCTTTCATCACCAATGGATGCCAGACAAGATTACGGCTGAGCCTACACGTTTTTCAGAGGAACAACAAGCTCGTTTAAAAGCTAAAGGGTATAGCTTCTCTCCAGTTTCAGCTATTGGATTAGTTGAAGGGATTTTAGTGTTACCTTCAGGGAACCTGCAAGGTGGTGCAGATTCCCGTGGAGATGATACCGTATCGGCTTATTAATTATTGGAATAAAGTAGCGACAAAATAGGCAGCTGCAGCCGCAGCTGCACCTATGGAAGTGACTTTGAGAGAACCAATGATGGGATTTTGGCCTGTTACTTTGCTTTTGAAATAACCGAAAATTAGCAAGGCTAAAATGGTTACCTCCGCTGAATAGACTAAGCCTTGTTCAGGCTTTTCTACGTAAAAGTAGGGTAGAAGTGGAATGAAGCCGCCTACGACATAAGATATTCCAATAGTTAGTGCGGAATTTCGTGCGCGATTGGGGTCAGGTCTTTCAAGGCCTAATTCGAAGCGCATCATAAAGTCCACCCATTTGTCCTTATCTTTTGAGATACATTCTACGACGATTTCTTGTGCCTCTGGACTTAATCCATAATCGGCAAACACATCTCTGATTTCTTGTTTCTCTCTTTCAGGAACGCGTTCTACCTCATCGTATTCGCGTTTTAATTCGGACTCGTAGTGTTCTTGTTCTGTTTGGCCAGCTAAATATCCTCCTAGTCCCATAGCAATGGATCCAGCGACTATTTCTGCTATACCTGCCGTGGTGACGATACTAGCGGACGCCACGGCTCCTGATAAACCAGCTGCTAAGGCAAATGGCACTGTAAGCCCGTCTGACATCCCAATGACTACGTCAGTAATGAAATCAGAACTTTTTAAATGTTGTTCATGTAAATGATGATCGTGTGTGTTCATAAATTATCGGATGCCGTGCATCATTCTTTTTAATGGTCCATTCGCTAAGACAAACAAAATGACAGAGGCAATACCTGCCATTACGACAAATACAATAAAAAAATCATAAAGATTTTTGATCTCGAATCCTAAAAAACTAGGGAAGACTGTTTGGCCTACTACCGCTGTAGCTGGAGGTAAAAGCGCACCGAGTGTCCCAGATAAGGCATATCCCGCTGCGTTGGCTAAAAACCAAACCCCCATTAATAAGGACGAGAATCGCTTAGGCGCTAATTTTGAAACTAGGGATAGTCCAATAGGGGAAAGACTTAATTCGCCCATCGTATGGAATAAATACATGATGAATAACCAAATGACGCCTAATTTGTCTGATCCCAAGTCCTTCACTTTAAGAGCGATGATTAAATAACCGATCGCTAGAAGCATCAATCCGATGGCTTGCTTTCCAGGAGAATTAGGTTCAATTCCTTTTTTAGCTAAGCGCATCCAAAACCAAGAAAATGGAAATGCTAAGATGATGATAAAGAAGGAATTCGCATTTTGAACAGAACTAGGGGGCAACATAATCCCGAAGAAATTTAGATCTGTCTGTTGATCTGCAATGAATGTCAAAGAAGATCCTGCTTGCTCATAAGCCGCCCAAAAGAAAATCACAAAAAAGGCCACAAAATACATCACCCAGATTCGATCGCGCTCTATTTTAGTTAAGGTCTTGTCTCTCAGAATCAAGAAGGCTAAACTAATTCCAGCCGAATAAATGACTGGATAAATCCAATCCTTAATCGGATTGGCCACCTCTGTGACGAACAAATAGTGGAATCCGATGATGAGTCCAATAAATAGTGCAGTAGAAATTAGAATAGATGCCGTAGAAAATTCCGCTTTCTCAGACTCTGTCTCTTCATTTTTTGTTTCGCTGAACGTAGGGGCTAAACCAATCTCGCTACCATCAGGTGCCTTTAGAAATACACTTTTAAGAAGGGCAAATAAGATGGTTCCAACTAACATAGCCGATCCAGCAGCCAGAAATCCCCATTTAAAGGCTTCAATGACACGGACTCCCTCCACTTTTACATCCCCTAACCACGGACAAACCAACATTCCTAACATCGCCCCAGTATTGATTCCCATATAAAATATGGTAAAAGCGGCATCAAGACGGCTATCTCCTTTCTCATAGAGTTGGCCTACCATGGAGGATATGTTGGGTTTGAAAAATCCATTCCCTAAGATGAGGAAGAGTAATCCTAGCCACATGAGATTGGTAGCAAAACTAATATCTGTTGTGAAGCTGCTGGCAGAGGAGAATAAGAACAATTGACCTACAGCCATAGCCAATCCACCGCTGATAATACTATTTCGATTGCCAATATAACGGTCGGAAATATACCCCCCTAACATGGGAGTTAAATAACTTAGACCTAAAAAGCCTCCATATAGGATGGCGGCTTCATCTTGTTTAAATGAAAGTGCACTGACTAAAAAAAGAGATAAAATCGCGCGCATTCCGTAAAAATTGAAGCGCTCCCACATCTCTGTGGAATACAGAAAATAAAGTCCCTTTGGGTGAGAAGTACTATTTGAAGCCATATAGGTTTGTTGAATTTTTCATGACAAGATACAAGAATTTCGAGATAGATGTGAAACCTTTTTTGTAATATTGTTAATTCATTTCGTTTAACATCCTATGGGCAAAACAATCGCAATTGCAAATCAAAAAGGGGGAGTAGGGAAAACAACGACAGCCATTAATTTAGCTGCGAGTTTAGCTGCTTTTGAATTCAAGACCCTCTTGATTGATGCGGATCCACAGGCTAATTCAACATCTGGCTTGGGTTTTAATCCGAAAGAGGTAAAGAATAGTATTTACGAATGTATGGTAAGTCTTTCCAGTGTTCAGGAAAGTATTTTGGCTACTGAAGTCCCCTTTTTAGATATCATACCATCGCACATCGATTTAGTGGGCGCGGAGATTGAAATGATCAATCTGAATAATCGGGAACGGAAGATGAAAGAGGCGTTGGAAGCGGTAAAAGATTCCTATGATTTTATCATAATGGACTGCTCGCCTTCCTTAGGTCTTATTACTATTAATAGCCTTACGGCTGCAGATTCGGTGATTATTCCGGTTCAATGTGAGTATTATGCCTTGGAAGGGTTGGGAAAATTATTGAATACAATTAAGATTATTCAATCGCGTTTGAACACTTCTTTAGTGATTGAAGGCATTTTATTAACCATGTACGATTTGCGTTTGCGTTTATCTAATCAAGTGGTCAATGAAGTGAATTCACATTTTAAAAATATGGTATTTGAGACAATAATACCGCGTAATATTCGCTTGTCTGAATCACCAAGCTTTGGTGTGCCTGCTATCTTACATGATGCAGATAGCAAAGGAGCGATTAGTTATTTAAATTTAGCCAAAGAAATCATTCGCAAGAATGGTTTACTTGTGACCATTTAGGTTCAGATATATGAGTGCAAAGCAAGAAAATTCCAAGAAAAGAACGGGTTTAGGGAGAGGATTAGGGGCCTTATTAGAGGATTCTGATGGGGGAGGATTGCAGGGACGCCATCCATCTGATTTCGCAGGAAGCCTTGAAGGCGTGAACCTAATGGACGAGATTTCACTGGATTTAATTGAAACGAATCCATTTCAACCGCGTGAATATTTTGCTCCGGAGGCTTTGCAAGAATTAGCGGAGTCGATTCGAGTTCAGGGTATTATTCAACCGATCACGGTTAGAAAGGTTTCAGCAAAAAAATACCAATTAATCTCAGGCGAACGCCGTTTTCAAGCTTCTAAATTAGCTGGTTTGAAAACAATTCCTGCATATGTTCGGACGGCAGATGATCAGCAAATGATCGAAATGGCCTTGATTGAGAATATTCAACGCGAGAATCTAAATGCCATTGAAATTGCCCTTTCCTACAAGCGATTGATGGAAGAATGTGATTTAAAACAAGAGGATTTAGGTGCTCGTGTGGGTAAGAATCGTTCGACGGTAACCAATTACATGCGATTGTTGAAATTGCCACCTCATATTCAAGTGGCTATTCGTGATAATAAATTGTCAATGGGTCATGCACGTTGTTTAATCTCTTTAGAGGATACTACCTTGCAAAATGCCCTGTTTCAAAAAGCCGTTTCAGAAGATTGGTCTGTACGTCGCTTAGAAGATGCCGTAAGGCAATCGGGCAATATAGATATTCCCTCTTCTTCCTCTGCTGCAACGAAAGTATCTGCACAAGAATTACAAGCCTGGCAATCAACCCTGAAATCGTTCTTTAAAACACCTGTTGCGCTAAAGATAAATGAAAAGGGGGAAGGTGAGATTAAATTAAGCTTTAAAACGAAGGAAGAGCTTTTAACCATTCTTAACAAAGTTCAATAATGTACTTTCGGTACTTACTCGTAGTTTTGTTATTGCCAGTTAGCCTGTTTGCGATGGAAATCAAAGATAGTAGCTCTTTGAAGCCCGTATTGAAACAAGTTGTTAAGCCATATAAGATTATTCCACGTCAAGCAACTTTGAAATCTTTGATGATTCCTGGTTGGGGGCAGTTGTATAATCGACAGTATTGGAAATTACCGTTAGTTGCAGGGGCATTCGTTTCATTAGGCATGATTGCGAATTGGAATGATGTTCGGTATGCGAAGTATAGAGATTATTATTACCAGGTTTCTACCCATGTGGATGATCCTAGTTATAAACCGCCTACCACGGTGGCGGTTCCATATGAAGATGGAACAATTCGGGATTTGGATGTAAACCAATTAAAGCGATTGACGGACGGATATCGCCGAAATAGAGATTATACGTATATAGGTATGGTATTAGCTTGGACATTAAATGTGGTAGACGCGAATGTGAGTGCCCATTTAAAGACTTTTGATGTATCAGATGATATTAGCTTGAAAGTGAAACCGACGGTAGATTATCAGCCTTTTTCCCAAAGTTTGGTTTCAGGCATTACCTTGTCATTTAATTTTAAATAAAGATGAAGATAGTATTAATTGGTTACGGAAAAATGGGCAAAGAAATCGAGCGGTTAGCGCTGGGTCGTGGACATCAGATCGTAGCTAAAATAGATGTAGATAATCAAGCAGATTTGCAGGATTTATCTTCAGAACAGGTGGATGTGGCGATCGAATTTTCTAATCCAGCCTCTGCTTACGCTAATATTTTGACTTGTATTCAGAAACAAATCCCTGTGGTTTGTGGGACAACGGGATGGTTAGAAAAGAAAGCAGAAGTAGAAGCTTTGACCCAAGAAAAGAACTCCACTTTCTTCTATGCCTCTAATTATTCTATCGGCGTCAACTTATTCTTCCGTTTGAATAAGCAACTCGCACAATTAATGGCGCCTCACGCAGAATACGATATTTACACGAATGAAATTCATCACTTGGAGAAGAAGGATTCACCTAGCGGGACAGCCATTACGATTGCTGAAGGTATTATTGATGCCTACCCTACGAAAGATAAGTGGGTGAATAATGAAATTCCTGCGGCGAATGAGGTGGCTATTTGGTCTCAACGTGAGTCGATAATTCCAGGAACACATACGGTTAAGTATATTTCCAAAGTAGATCAAATTGAAATCACCCACGAAGCCTTCAATCGCGAAGGTTTTGCGCTAGGTGCTGTGATTGCAGCAGAATGGGTGAAAGATAAAAAAGGAGTCCTAGGTATGGACGATATGTTAAAATAAGATGAAGGAAACAATAGAAACACCTAAAAAACAAAAATCCGCATTTAGAGAATGGCTGGATTCGGTTGCTTTTGCAGTAGTGGCGGCTACCTTAATTCGCTTTTTTGTTTTCGAAGCATACACCATTCCTACTCCTTCTATGGAGAGTTCATTAATGGTAGGAGACTTCTTGTTTGTGAGTAAATTACACTATGGTGTTCGTACTCCCAAAACTCCCTTACAATTGCCATTGACCCATCAAAAGATTTGGTTTACCAATATCCCTTCTTATTTAAGTTGGTTAGATTTGCCGATCTATCGTCTTCCAGGATTCTCTTCTGTAAAACAAGGCGATGCGGTGGTATTTAATGTGCCTAATTTCGAGGAGGATGGGGATGCACCGGTGGATTTACGCACCTTCTATGTAAAGCGTTGCGTGGCTACACCAGGGGATGTTTTAGAAGTGCGTGATCAACAAGTACTGGTAAATGGCAAGGCGATGGAAAATCCTGTTCGCATGCAACATCCTATTTTTATGAAAACGAAGGAGAATTTAGATGAAAAATTCTTTGAAGAATATGGCATTAGAAATGCGCCAGATGCAAGTTATGATTCTGCAGACTGGTTGCCATTAGCGGAGCCAGATTCACAAAATGTGCTTTGGGGATATAAAATGAATACGTCGAAAGCTATGATGGAAGAGATTCAAGCTTTGCCATTCAAAAAGACGTTTGATACCAATTTATTTAAGGATCCTAAAGGCGTTACTTTTGTGGATATTTTCCCGCATGATACTACTTTATTTAAATGGAACCGTGATTTTTATGGTCCCTTGAAGGTTCCTGCTAAGGGATTAACGGTCCCTCTTACGCCTGGAAATGTAGCTTTGTATGGTGAAGCGATTCAGAAATATGAAGGCAATCAGAAGGTGGTTATAAACGGATATCAAATTTCGATAGACGGTAAGGTACTTACTTCTTACACCTTCAAGCAAGATTACTATTTTATGATGGGCGATAATCGCCATAATTCGGCTGATTCTCGCTTCTGGGGATTTGTTCCTGCAGACCATATTGTAGGAAAAGCGTTTTTTGTTTGGATGTCCATTGATGCGAATAAGTCATTATTCTCTTGGAAGTTCTGGGAGGTTATACGCTGGAATCGACTTTTCAGATTTGTGAACTAACAAAAAAGGCAGCTTTCGAGCTGCCTTTTTTGATTACAATACTTTTAAAACGAATCCTTTTAGGTAATTACTTTCGGGATGGAATAAGTTGATCGGGTGATCAGGGGATTGTGTCATCTGATGAATCACTTGAATTTCTCGTCCTACTGCGATTCCAGCTGCAACTAGCATGTTGTAGAATAAATCACGTGTAATCACCTGTGAACAAGAATAGGTGAAAAGGAGACCATTCTTTTTAATCTTGCGCAAGGCCAATTCATTGATTTTTTGATATCCTTGTAATGCCTTATGTTTCGCATTCATCGATTTAGCAAAGGCAGGAGGGTCTAGAACGATAATGTCAAATTCGTCTTCATTCGCTTTTAAATAGGGAAGGGTTTCTCCTACAATAGCTTCGTGCTTTAAGCTTTGCATCTTGTTCAATTCGATATTAGCGTTCACTAAATCGATGGCTTTAGCTGAGGCATCTAATGAGATGACAGAGGCAGCGCCAGCCTCTAGGGCATAAAGCGAGAATCCACCTGAATAACAGAAGGTATTGAGTACTGATTTGCCTTTCGCATATTGAGCTAACAATGCTCTGTTTTCACGCTGGTCAATAAAGAAGCCCGTTTTCTGTCCTGTAATCCAGTTAATCGAAAATGAAATCCCATTTTCTTTTACTGTATAAGGAACAGCTACCTCACCAAAAACAAATCCATTCGTACAATTCTGTGCGTACTCTGTTGGAAGTGTTTCTCTGCTTTTATCATATATCGCCTTTATTCTCTTGCCTAACACTTTCTTGATGGCCTCGACGATTTCATCTCGATCACGGTGCATACCGATGGTATGTGCTTGAAATACGAGGACATCTTTGTACAAGTCCATAATTAATCCCGGACAACCATCGCCTTCCCCATGAATTAATCGAAAGGCATTCGTTTTTTCCAAAGGTAGTAAGGCCCGCAAATCCCAAGCATTTTGAATCCTTTTTTCCCAGAAAGTACTCTTTGATTCAATGGCTTGAAAAGAGATGATTTTGACTGCGATACTTCCGTTGTGAAAATGTCCTGTTCCTAAGAATTCTTCACGAGAACTAAATACATTCACCCAATCACCATCTTGGAGTTTTGGACTTTGTTTTGCAATAGCGCCTGAAAATACCCAAGGGTGAAAACGCTTAACCGGTGCATCTTTCCCCGGTTTTAATTGAATAAATGGATGTGAGTTCATTCTGTAAAATTGCAAAATTTATTCGAAAGATGGTTCGCCTGCTGCTAACCAGGCAGAATACCAGAGGTCACCTACATGTTGAACAGCGGCCGTAAATCTAGCTTCAATTTGTTGATTTAGTGCTTTATGGTACGCTAAGCTGTATTTTAGGCTTTGAGTTTTGATTAATGCTTGTCCTTTTTGTTCGAAACTATATTTTTCTGCCTCGGGAAGTGCCTTGCTCACTTGAGTAGCCATTTTGAATAATTGATCCAATTGTTTGTGTGAGGCAAGTACCCATTTCCAACTAGCCTGCTGTACGGATGGCACAAATGTGGCTGGACCGCTAAATTGATCTAACTTATCACCTAGAAGCTCTGGAATACGTGATTCCCAAAAACTATGTAAGCCCGCTTGACCTGTTTTTTGACCATCATAATTAGAACTAGTATGCAAGGGGACATGGGCGTCCGCAACGTAATGTCCTAGTTCCGCAGATAGTTTGATGATTTGAAGGCTATCTTTTTTGCTGAATGCATTGACCAGGCGTTGATAGATAATGGGTATATGCCAGGGAACAATTCCGTGTTTCTTTAAAGAGTCTACGGGTGCCTTGCGGAGCATTTGTTCCCAAGAGCTGAAACTAACTTGGTTAAGGTCATATTTATCTAAATCAATATAATGCCTAGCTGCTTCCTCATCTAGAATATAGCGCCTAGCATCAGGTAATACGGCTAGTTCTTGTAGTTCTTTTTGATGCCTTCTGTAAAAGGAGTTCAATGGGGCAGGTAGCGTATAAATAGCCAGCAAGTTGATTTTACGATGGCCAAAAAATCCCCAACTCGTCAAATTCTTCGCTTCAACCTGATTAATGAACAGGAATACTACATAAATTTTAAGTATAGTCTTGTTAATTATATTCATATTAGTTACTTTTGCATTTCAATTTTGTAAAAAGAGAATTTTATTTAACAGATGGCAAATCATAAATCAGCACTAAAGCGTATCCGTTCTAACGAAGCAAAGCGTTTACGTAATCGTTACCAACACAAGTCAACTCGTACATTGATCAAGAAATTGAGATTGACGACTGATAAATCTGTGGTAATTGAGCTTTACAAGCAAGTTTCTTCTTCTTTGGATAAATTGGCTAAGAAAAACATCATCCACAAGAATAAAGCGGCTAATCAAAAATCTAAATTAGCTAAGTTAGTGAACAAAGTAGCTGCTTAATTTTTAGATTATCAAGATAGTGATAAACCCCTCCACAAGAGGGGTTTATTCGTTTATATAGCCTACCTTTCTTGCATGAAAATTGTCAGGAAAGCCGATTTACCTCGGGAAAAATTAGCTCGATTAGGAGCAGGGGAATTATCTTTGGTCGAAATCTTGACCCTCATCATTAGTTCTGGTTTTGCAAACCATTCAGCCCTAGACTTAGCACAGAATTTAGTTCATTCCGTAGATGGGGATCTGACAGTATTAGCGCGGTATAATGTATTTGATTTTAAAAAGTTAAAGGGTATAGGTTCAGCTAAAGCTGCGTTATTAGTTGCATCGCTGGAATTAGGTCGTAGGCGGCAACTATTTGAATCTAGTTCAAAACTGGTCATTCGCAATTCAGTCGATGCCTATAGTTTGATAAAACCCTATTTAGCGGATTTGATTCGAGAGGAGTTTTGGGTATTTCATTTAAATAGAGCTTCCACAGTCGTGTTAGCGGAGAAGCTAAGCATTGGTGGTGTCTCTGGCACCACAGTGGATATACGGTTGTTATTTAAATCAGCCTTAGAACGATTGACGTCGTCTATCATTTTAGCGCATAATCATCCAAGTGATCAAATGAGACCAAGTCGATCTGACATCGAATTAACGAAACAAGTGGTAAAAGCGGGAAGGTTATTTGATATCGATGTGGTAGATCACCTGATTGTAGGAGCGTCTAGCTTCTATAGTTTTGCAGACGAGGGAAAATTAAACTAAAAGAGAGAGGATTATTTTCCTCTCTCTTTATAGATTTTTTGAAGTTTAGCACCTACTACAATTGAAATTGCGAATAAGATGATAAAAAACGCTGCTCCTGAATATCCCATTGTATAATTGTTTAATGATTCAAATTTACGAATTATTTTAAAGAAGTCCTTTGGTACTTGGCAAAGAATCTAAATTTTTTCGATCCCGATTCACCGCAATTTTAATGGCTTTAGCGAATCCTTTAAAGATAGCTTCTATTTTATGGTGCTCATTATCTCCAGTCGCCTGAATGTTTAAATTACATCTAGCTCCATCCGAGAAGGATTTGAAGAAGTGAAAAAACATCTCCGTAGGCATTTCGCCAATCATTTCCCTCTTAAAGGTAGCCTCCCACACTAGCCAATTGCGACCTGAAAAGTCAATGGCAACCTGAGCCAAACAATCGTCCATAGGTAATAAAAAACCGTATCGTTCGATCCCTTTTTTATTTCCTAGGGCTAAAGCAAAAGCTTCACCTAAGGCAATGCCAGTATCTTCGATGGTATGGTGTTCGTCAATATGTAAATCACCAGCTACTTTAACAATTAGGTCTAGATTTCCATGTTTGGCAATTTGGTCTAACATGTGATCAAAAAAGCCTAAGCCTGTTTCGTTCTTAGCTATCCCTTTTCCATCTAAGTTTAAGTCAATGGAGATCTTCGTTTCATGCGTATTACGCTCATGCAGTACACGTCTCGCAGGTAAGAGGAAGAATTCGTGAATCTCCTTCCAATTCCCGCACTGTAAAGCGGTGTAAGGCTTTAATTCAGCCGGGATCTCTAATTCGCCTATAAAAATTCCTTTCGCGCCTAGGTTTTTGGCTAATTCAATATCTGTTAGACGGTCTCCTATTACATAAGAGTTCGCTAAATCATAGTCATTAGTAAAATATTCACCTAACAAACCGATACCTGGTTTACGAGTCGGCTTATTTTCATGCGCAAAACTGCGATCAATGTGAATCTGTTGAAAGATGATACCCTCTGAAGCGAAGATATCTAGCATTTTTTGGTGAGCTGGCCAAAACGTCTCTTCAGGAAAAGAATCAGTTCCTAAGCCATCTTGATTCGTCACCATCACTAATTCAAAATCAGTCATGGTAGCGATTTTCTTCAGATTAGAGATGACCCCTGGCAAGAAGGCGAGCTTTTCAAAGCTATCTACTTGTTGGTCAATTTTAGGTTCTTCTATTAAAGTCCCATCTCTATCAATAAATAACACCTTTTTCATCTTACAAAGGTAAGCAAATAAAAAAAATAAGGTAATTTTGTGTTAGAAATAATCGATATGAGCCAGGTTTTCACATTAACTACACCCGAAGAAAAAGCTTTTTTTGCAAAACGTTTAGCAGATCTTTGTACGGAGAAGCAAGAAAAGGTGCTAGAATTGATTCCTGCTTTTGAGGCCGTTATTTTAGGCAGTGTTCTTAAGTTATTTCGTAACCGGATCAGATTCAATGCCCTTTATAACTTTATGTTAGCTAAATCAGCTCCTCAGGAGGATGTAGCTAAATTATTAAGTTCGGGGAAAGGGATGCCAGACTATGAAACGATGTATCGTTTTGGTGAGGGGATGATGGGTATTTTATTGCCGGATAAAAAAAGTGCGATTGCTACTTTATTAGGCGGACAATTAGGAGCCAAGAGTTCTACTATCATAAAAGGGTTGACCCTGAGTTATGCGCTTTATGGTTTCCGATTGAAAGAGTTTGAATACGATGCTTTGCGGGATTTTAAATCTTTTGGAGAATATTATCAGCCGGTTAAAAATGATTTTTATGCATTAGCGCCCACTAAAATACAGGTGGCACTGATTGATATTTTGGTACTGAAAGATGTATTAAAAGGGGATGCTATCGTGTTTGAAGATTCTTTTTCCTCTGCTGAAACGAGTGCACCACGTAATTATGCCTTGTTGATAAGTCTGATTGCTGGTGGGTTAATCGTAGCTTTGGTCTTGTTTTTTGTTACTAGAAGTAGGGAAGATGAGCCTGTTGAAAAGGAGGAAACAAGTGAAATCATTCCAATCGATAGTCTGACTAAACTTAATGACAGTCTTACGAAGGCTGTTGTCGATTCTGTTAAGATTTCTAACGATTCATTAATCACCTTGTCTTGGCCTGGAGGAAAACCATTTCAGGTACCTAAGGAATCTATTGTGGTTGCATTTCACACGTATGTAACAGATTCTACTGTTGTTTCACCACTAGATCTAAGCTGCACGGAACTTGATTTTTCAGATAAAACGGAATTATTAGCGACGCCTAAGACTTATTTGTTTAAGCAAATTGCATCCGGTTTAGCTAAATTTAAAGAGGTAGATGTGCAGGTGCAAGTTTCTTCTGAAAAAGGAGGCACTGTGGCTAAGGAACACGCTTATGTTCTGAAAAATCGCCTAGTAGGTGAGGGGTTAAATCCGAAAAGAATTACAGTAGCTACTTTGCCTAATTCCTCGAATAATTTAATCATTTTCAGCTTTAAAAAGCGTTCTTCATTAAAATAGTACAATTTTATTGCATTCTAATTTAATAAGCGGTACTTTTGTACTTTGTTTATTAAATACATCCGCAGGAACTCTCTTTTTTCCTTTTTCAAAGGCTATCGGCAGGAGTTAAATTACGGATGTGTTCGGGCATCGTAATTAAATATATCAAATGAGTGAAAAAATTCGCTTCGATTCGCTTCCATTGTCGGAAGGAATCCAAGAAGCAGTAAAAGAAATGGGCTTTGAGTTTGCTTCTCCCATCCAATCAGAAGCAATTCCTTTCGTAATGGAAGGTCGTGATGTCATAGGTCAAGCGCAGACAGGTACTGGTAAAACAGCCGCCTTCGGTATTCCGATGATTGAGCATATTGTTCCTTTTGAGAAGTATGTTCAAGCAATCATCTTATGTCCTACGCGTGAATTAGCGGTTCAAGTTTCTGAGGAAATGAAGAAGTTGTCTAAATACACAAAAGGGGTTTGGGTGACGACGGTATATGGTGGAGATTCCATCGATCGTCAAATTAAGTCGCTGAAAGCAGGGGCAAACATCGTAGTAGGTACTCCAGGTCGTGTTATTGACCTAATCGAGCGTCGTGCATTGAAATTAAATCAAGCATCGATGATCGTTTTGGATGAGGCAGATGAGATGTTAGATATGGGATTCCGTGAGGATATCGAAAGTATTTTGGAAGAAATTCCTAATGAGCGTCAAACAGTCTTGTTCTCAGCAACCATGTCTAAGCCGATTATGGCCTTGACAAACCGCTATTTGACTAATCCAAAATTAGTTAAGGTAGTTAAGAATGAGATCACGAACGTAAACATCGAGCAATTGTACTATGATGTGAAAGGTCGTGCGAAAATGGAGGTGACTACGCGTTTGATCGACTTCTATTCGTTAAAATTAGTCTTGATTTTCTGTAACCAAAAGAAACGTGTAGACGAAGTAGTGGAAGAATTGATGTTGCGCGGTTATGCGGCGGAAGGTTTACATGGTGACTTACGTCAATCACAACGTACCCAAGTAATGAATCGTTTCCGTGGTGGAAATGTAAGTTTCTTAGTTGCGACGGATGTGGCGGCTCGTGGTTTGGACGTAGATAATGTGGATGCCGTAATCAATTACGATATTCCATTAGATGAAGAATATTACGTACATCGTATCGGTCGTACAGGGCGTGCTGGCAAGTCTGGTAAGGCATTTACTTTAGTGGTGGGTTCTGAGCGCAATCGTTTGCGTGAGATTATGAACTACACGAAGGTGAAAATTGATAAAGGTGTGATTCCTACGTTCTCTGATGTGGTGGGAGTGAAGAAAGGCATGTTTATTGATCGTGTTGCTGCTACAATCGCTGAAGGTGGTTTAGAATTATTTGATGATGCTTTGCCAAACTTGCAACATGCAGGTTTCTCAGTAGAACAAGTTGTCGCTGCTTTAGTGAAGATGAATATGGGTGTCGTGAAGAACGAATTCGGTGATGAGAATCTCGAAGGTGATATGGAACGTAGCTCACGTAAATATGGTCGTGATGAACGCGGTGGCGGTGGTCGTTTCGAAAGAGGCGGCGGCGGTGACCGTTGGGGTGGTGGAGACCGTGGCGGAGATCGCCGTGGTGCTGGCCGTTTCGAAAGAGGCGGAGATAGAGGTGGAGACCGCGGAGGTCGTTTCGAAAGAGGTGGTGACCGTAATTCAGCTCCTCGTGGTCCTCGTATGGATCGCGAAGGAAAGCCTTACCGTTCTGACGAAAACATGGTGCGTTTAGTAGTGAATATCGGATTCAACGAAAAAATATCTCCTTCTAACATCGTAGGAGCATTCGCTGGTGAATCAGGTATCCCAGGAAACGTATTAGGTCAAATTCAAATCGAAAACAAACACACGTTCGTGGACGTACCTAAAGAATATGCCAATGTCGTATTAGACAAAATGACGGGAGCTCAAATTAAGGGCAAACGAGTAAATGTCGATATTGCGAAAGCAGACAAATAAGTAAAAGGGGCTCCATTTGAGCCCCTTTTTTATTACATTTTACGAAGGTAAAAATGCTGTTTCGGACAAATGGGTTTGAAAAAAACGAGTCCTAAATCAAATAGGTCTACGGTTTGAATAACTGCTGGATGTGACTTAAGGAAATTCCAAAAAGCTTCGTTTTTATAAGGTTTCTGGATGAGTATGATGGTGTTTTGCGAAATCTTTGTTGGATCAAATTCCGAAGTCATTTCTATGACAGTTGCATCTGAACTGCGATTTTGCAATTCCTCTTTTAATTGTGTGTAAGTTAATTGACCCTTTAGGTAGGGATTTAAAAGTTCACAATATAAGGCATAGATGGAGGGAGAATGTAATCCGTGTGCCGTTTGTGCCTTGAAGTAAAATTGAAGCCGATTCATTAATTCAGATGATAGGCAGGAATAAGCTCAAAAGGAGGGATGTCCACTTTAAAAGTGGCTTGATTATCTAAATTTAGAAATACATAATGTCCACTCATTTTTCCAATGGATGAAATTAAAGGACAGCCAGAAGTATAAGTAAATGAATTACCCGGCTCAATGATGGGTTGTTGCCCCACGACTCCTAATCCATTGACCGTTTCTTTAGAACCAATACCATCTACGATTTCCCAAAAACGACTTACCAACTGTCCTGGTTGGTTACTCAAGTTTTTGATTGTAATTTGGTAGGAGAAAAAATGCTTGTAGGGCGGATTTAATTCCATTTCTGGTAGATGGGTGGTATCTACTGAAACTAAAAATCCGTTAGAATATGCTTCTGTCATCCTAAAATGGTATAATGAGTAATATAAAGGTAAAATTAGCCGATTCTTTGAATAATGATTGGAAAAAAGTGTTGAATTCATCGATTTCTGCTCATTATTTTGATGAGTTGTGCGAGTTTTTAGAAAACGAATTAGAACAAAAGGTTATTTATCCTTCCCTCAATCAAATCTTTGCAGCTTTTCAGCAGAGTTCTTTTCATCAAACGAAAGTGGTCATCGTAGGCCAAGATCCCTACCATGGGGAGGGGCAAGCACAGGGCTTGTCTTTTTCTGTACCTGCTAATTTTCCATTACCACCTTCTCTAAAAAATATCTACAAAGAACTGTATGCTGATTTGAAAATCATTCGCCACACTGGAGATTTGACTTCTTGGGCAAATCAAGGCGTTTTGTTATTGAACAGTGTTTTAACTGTACGCAACGGAGAACCAGGTTCACATACAAAACAAGGATGGGAACAATTGACGGAAGAGGTGATTACACAAATAAGTCAACAGAAAGAGGCTGTTGTTTTTGTCTTATGGGGTGGCTATGCTCAGAAATTAATTAAGTTTATTGATACTTCTAAACACGAGGTCATTCAATCGGCACATCCATCCCCCTTATCCGTGAATCGTGGTGGTTTTTTTGGTACGAAGCCATTTTCTAAAATCAATGAATATCTTCTTTCTACGGGGCAAGAGGGTATTGATTGGGCACGGGAGTAGATGGTAGATTTTAGAGTAGAGATGGTTTAAATGGTAAATGGTGAATGGTGAATGGTAAATGGTGAATGGTAAATGGTAAATGGTGAATGGTAAATGGTAAATTCTCTACTCTCTACTCTCTTCTCTCTACTCTATACTCTCTTCAGCTGACTCGGAAAATACACAAACTGATTCGCGAATTCTTTTTGGAAAAATCCAGAAACAATGCCTTCAATGAATTCCGGATGTGATTCTTCGAAGGTGGGTAACCAGCACTGCAGAGAATATCCAATCGAATCTGGTTCTTGATGAGAGGTGATCTCAAATAGGAAAATTTGATCAACAAAGGCCTGTTTTTCGATTTCAGGCATAATGACCGTTTTCAAGGCACGGATAGCTGACTCATGAATCGTTGGCTCAAAGAATAAAGATAAGTTGTATTGGATCATTTTAGGGCGTTATAAAGGATTTCAGCGGTATGAAAGCCGGTTTGTTCGATTCCATCTTTGATTTGATGGCGACAGGAGGTTCCATTGCTGGCGATGATACTTTTTATGGGCTTGTTTAAGAGGCGTGGAAATAAAACGAGGTTAGCGATCTGCTGAGACAGTTTATAATGTTTCTTTTCATAACCAAAAGATCCAGCCATTCCGCAACAACCTGTAGGTAATAACTCTACCTCATATTGTGAAGGTATGGTAAGGGCAATTCGAGTGGCAGTTAATCCAGCGATGGATTTTTGGTGGCAATGCCCGTGCAACAGTATTTTTTGCTGATTACCATGGAAGGCATCTCGACTAATTTTCCCAGCTTTAAATTCACGCGCAATAAACTCGTCAATGAGTAGGCAATTAGGTTTAATGGCGTCTGCTTTTTCTCGTTTATTTACATCAACGAGCGAAGGTATTTCATCTCTAAAGGTTAAAAGCGCACTCGGTTCTATGCCGATTAATGGATGTTCTGGCGTGATAAGTGGATGAAGTTTATCGACGTTGGTATTTGACAAAGTCTTGGCTTCCACTAACATCCCTTTGGAAATATAACTACGACCAGAGATAATACCAGTAGGTATTTCAACCCCATAACCCAATTTATTCAGTAATTTAATCGTCTTTTGGCCTAATGAAACCTCATTGTGATTCGTAAATTCATCTGCGAAAAGATACACAAATCCATTGGGTAAACCCTGTTGTGGATTTTTCTTCGCGTATCGTTTAAACCAGGTTTCTAAACTAGTAAATTGAACTGCTGGGATACTTCGCTCAATGGCAAATCCCATGGCTAATTTCACCAGGGAAGAGGTCAAAGGAAATTCGACTAAAAAATTATACAAAGGCGCCACATAGCTGGCAAAGCGCTGTAGAGTAGGGAAATTTCCAACTAACTTAATACGCAAGGGAATTCCTGTTTTTATATACGACTGTTGTAAAGTTTCAGCCTTTAATTTACCCATATCTACACCGGATGGACATTCCGTTTGGCAACCTTTACATGATAAGCATAAGTCTAAAATTTCATGTAATGCAGGATTTGAAAAAGCGTCTTCCTGAGGAGAACTCAATAATTGTCTGAGCATATTTGCCCGCGCTCTTGTGGAATCTTTTTCTTGTAATGTGGCCATATAACTTGGGCACATTGTTCCTCCACTTAAAGCCGTTTTCTTGCAATCGCCTGATCCTGAACATTTCTCTGCGAGTCCTAGTGGATTTCTTACAACACCATAATCGAAGAAATAAGTGGTTTCTGAGGTTTTTTGATCAGTAAATCGAAAGGCGGTATCCATCGCCGGACTATTCGTGATTTTTCCCGGATTAAAGAGATGATGCGGATCAAATACCTGCTTAATCTCCTGGAATAAACCATAAACCTCCTTTCCCATTAACTCGGGAATAAATTCACCCCTTAATCTACCGTCACCGTGTTCCCCGCTTAAAGAGCCTTGGTATTTTTTTAGAATCTCAACGGTTTCTGCTAACAGTGTTCTAAATAGTTGAATTCCTTCAGGGCTTTTTAAATTTATAAATGGCTCTATATGTAATTCGCCAGCACCTGCATGTGCGTAATATGCCGCTTTTGTGTGATGTCTGGCAAGTAATGCTTGTATTTCTGCTACATAGGCAGGTAAATCTTCAGGGTCTACAGCACAATCTTCTATGAGATTGACCGGTTGTGTATCTCCTTCCAGGTTTCGAATTAATCCAAGACCGGCCTTTCTGATATCCCAACCTTTAGCGATCTCATCTCCCCACAAAGTAGGGTAGGCATAGCCTAAATTACCTTGCTGGAGGTCGTTTATAAGAGCTGTTACTTTTGATTCTAATGCTTCCCGCGATGAGGCACGAAATTCCACCAGTAGAATAGCCGCTGGATTTCCGTCTATAAAATCACGGTCTTTTTCGAAATTAGGATGGCCTTGAGTGAAAGATAAAATATAGTCGTCTACTAATTCTGAAGCTAAAATAGGGTGATTAAGGGCAATAATATTCGCCTGAAGAGATTCTTGCAAGGTTAAGCAATGTATACAAACTAAGGCAACCTCAGGCTCTGGTAAATCGAGCAAATTCAACTTCATCGCATGAACTACTGCCAATGTTCCTTCTGAGCCTGCAATTAATTTAGATAGGTTAAACGGTTCACCTTCAGGACTAAAAGGTTGCATAGCAAGCAAGGCGTCTAAAGCATAGCCTGTATTTCGTCGCTTGATTGAGGGCTTAGGGAAACGCTCTTTAATTAAGGTTTGAATCTCTGGATTATTCAACATTCGGTGAATTTCCCGGTAGATTTTTCCCTCTAAATTTTGTAAAGTTGTTTTGTGATAGAATTCTTCTCTCGTTAACGGATGCGTGTGAATCTCTGTGCCATCAGATAAAAATGCCCGCGTCTCTAACACATGATCTCGTACATTTCCCCACACAATACTGTGTAATCCACAGCTATTGTTACCTAGCATTCCGCCTAATAAAGCACGGTTAGCAGTAGATGTTTCTGGACCAAAAAATAAGTCAGCAGTTGCTAAATGCTTATTTAAATCATCTCGAACAATTCCAGGCTCTATCCAAACACTTTTCTCCTTCTTATTCAGCGAAATGACCTTACCTAAGGCGGAGGATATCTCCATCACTATGCCATCTCCCACAACTTGACCAGCAAGAGAAGTTCCAGCTCCTCTAGGAATTAATCCTGTCTTAGCTTGAGCGGCAAATTGAATGAGTCTTTTTATATCTTTTACAGAGGCTGGAATCGCCACTGCCGCTGGTTTTACTTGGTATACAGAAGCATCCGTAGCATAAATACGCTTAGCAATTTGTGATTTTTGGCTTTCGTCAAAAAACAGTTGACCTTCAAAATGGTCTCTCAATAAACGGACTTCGTAAGTACTCCAGCTCATAATTCCAAAAGGAAAAGTGAAATTACAAAATCCAATCTTACCTTCATATTGCCATTCAAAGTTTATACGCTCTGTTCATAAAAAGGGTGCGTATTTCTAGGGATTAATTTTCTAAATTTGATTTCTAGTAATATCCTATGAAGTTTTTAATTCAAGTTTACGAAAGTTTGATCTTTGCCTATCAGGCATTGCGTTCTAATATAATGCGTACGACATTATCCTTGTTAGGAGTGAGTGTAGGTATTTTCGCTATTGTCGCTGTTTTTACCGCGGTGGATTCCTTAAATAAGAACATCCGTTCTGAGATTGATTCTTTTGCAGGTTCAGGTGTTTTATATGTGGGCAAATGGCCTTGGTTGATGCAAAATAACTACCCATGGTGGAAATATTTGAATCGTCCAGAGATGAAATACTCGGAATTTCAGTTTTTAAAGGATAATCTAAAATCAGCAAAAGCAATCGCTATTATTGATAATGGTCGTTCTGCATCTGCTAGTCGTGGAAGTTCTAGTATGGATATTAATATGACAGGTGCGAGTTATGATTACAACCAAATCACTAGCGTGCCTATTCAATTTGGTCGTTATTTTTTACCCATTGAATCAGAAAATGCCTTGAATGTAGCGATAATAGGTGCCAAGGTGTCTGAAAATCTTCAAGCGGTAGGAGGGGATCAAATAAAATTGAACGGTATCAAATTTCAGGTAATAGGGATTATTGAAAAGAAGGGGAATGACTTGTTGAGTTTTGGTGGAACGCCAGATGAAAAAGTGTTTATACCTTATTCTACTTTTTCTGCTGTATTCCAAAAAGATCAGCCAGCTCCCGACATTGCGATTAAAGCGATGGATGATGACTTTGGTCAAGAGGCCTTAGAAGGTGAAGTGACCGGTTTATTGCGTTCTTTACGTTCCATTAAACCGAAGCAAGAGAGCAATTTTGCCGTTAATCGACTCGATGGTTTAAATCAATTTTTTGATGGAATTTTCGCTGCCCTTAACATTGCAGGGGCTTTAATTGCAGGATTTTCACTTTTAGTAGGTGGCTTTGGAATTGCTAATATTATGTTTGTCTCTGTGAAAGAACGAACGAATATCATTGGAATCCAAAAATCCTTAGGTGCGAAGAATTATTTCATCTTGTTTCAATTTTTGTTTGAAGCAGTCTTCTTAAGTCTCATCGGCGGTTTAGTCGGTATAGGTCTCGTGGTCTTACTAACACTTATCCCGCAAGATGCTTTGCCATTAGTTCTTTCTGCGAAGAACATAGTGACAGGCTTATTTATCTCCAGCTTTATTGGTATTTTGTCAGGTATTATTCCTGCTTGGGTAGCGGCTAAGATGGATCCGGTGATAGCAATCCGATCGAAATAAAGCACTGACAACCGACTACTGTCTACCGACTACTGTAAGGCCATAAAAAAGCCTCTCCTAAATGAATAGGAGAGGCTTTTAATTTTCACGCTGTAATTACAGAGATAAAGTATCTAATACAGAGTTCATATTACGAACTGCATCTGCAGACTTATTGAAAGCCGCTTGCTCATCTTCTGTTAATTTGTAGTCTACGATTTTCTCCCAACCGTTCTTGCCTAAAACGACAGGAACACCTAAGCAGATATCTTTTTGGCCATATTCTCCGTCAAGAGATACACAACAGGCCATAATTTTCTTTTCATCGCGTACGATGGCTTCTACTAAAGCAGCTCCGGCTGCACCTGGTGCATACCAAGCAGATGTGCCTAGTAAACCTGTTAGCGTAGCGCCACCTACCATCGTATCAGCTACTACTTTATCTAAAGTTGAATCATCTAAGAATTGAGATACAGGAACCCCATTATAAGTCGCTAAACGCTTCAAAGGAATCATTGTTGTGTCACCGTGACCACCAATAACCGTTCCAGAAATATCATTGATAGACACGTCCATTGCTTTCGCTAAATAACACTTGAAACGAGCTGAGTCTAAAGTTCCACCCATCCCGATGATACGGTGCTTATCTAAACCGGCTACAGACTTAGCTAAATAAGTCATCGTATCCATTGGATTAGAAATAATAACGATGATTGGGTTTTTAGAGTATTTTAAAATGTTTTCTACTACACTTTTTACAATACCTGCGTTCACCCCAATTAACTCTTCACGAGTCATACCTGGCTTACGAGGAAGTCCTGAAGTAATCACAACAACATCTGAGTTAGCTGTCTTAGTATAATCGTTAGTAGATCCGATTAGCGTTGTGTCAAAGCCTAATAAACTGGCTGTTTGATACATATCTAATGTTTTACCTTCGGCAATACCTTCTTTGATATCTAATAAAACTAATTCATCTGCCAATTCTTTTCTGGCAATGTTGTCAGCACAAGTGGCTCCTACAGCACCTGCTCCTACTACTGTGATTTTCATTGTTATAATTTTAAGTATAAATGATTCAAAAAACGATACAAAAATACGACAAATCCTTAAATGATTTCATTATATTTAAGCATTAATCTAAATTATTATGTCACAATCGGGGACCTGGGTAAAGCGGATCGTTGACTCGCGGTTTTTTAAGGAGGCGATGGAAAAGAGTGAGGTGCTTTTTTCTCAAAACAAGTTAGGTTTGCTTACTTTGTTAAAAGGGGCTTTGAAAAAGGTACAGGAAACAGCGGCAAGCAGTAATTTAACGGTCGTTAAATTATTGAATCGCTACATTATTTTGTTTAGTGAATTAATTAAGGCTTATGTTCAGGGAAATTATACGAAATTACCTGTGATTACGTTAGTGAAAATTACAGCGGCTTTACTCTACTTTGTGATGCCTTTTGACTTTATTCCAGACTTTTTACCGCTTGTCGGTTTTGCGGATGATTTGGCGATTGTGGTTTGGGTAGGAAAGGCTATCAAAGAGGAGTTAGATGAGTTTGAAAAACATCTTTAAATACACGAATAATTAACCTTTTTTAAATATATTTACGAAAATTTAGACAAAACACGATATGATGACTGCAAGCATATTATTATTTTTAAATAGCCTAGGTGGTGGCGAAATGTTACTAATTGGCTTATTAATTTTATTGTTTTTTGGAGGGAAGAAACTTCCAGAATTAATGAAAGGCTTAGGAAAAGGTATTCGCGAGTTTCAAAATGCGAAAAATGATGTAAAAGATCAGATCAATAAAGAGTTAGACGATACGAAAGAATAAGTCACTCTGTTACCCTATATCTGCATAGTTGAAGAAATTCAACTATGCTTTTGTGTTTTTAAAGATTCCCATTTTTAATGAGTTATACCAATCAACCCTTTGCAAAGATCAGGGAGAAATTGTTAGCGGGTGAGCTTTCGGTTTCTGCTATTGTTCGAAGCAATTTAGATCAAATACATGCGCATAATGGAGCATTGAACGCTTTTTTAGAGGTGTATGAAGAGGAAGCGTTGACGAAAGCAGAGCAGATTGATGCCAAGATTAAGACAGGCACAGCGGGCCGTTTAGCAGGTTTAGTCGTGGGTATTAAGGATTTGCTTTGTTATGAAGGGCATCATTCGTATGCTGGGAGTAAAATTTTAGATTCTTTTAAATCGACATTTTCAGCTACAGCAGTACAGCGATTAGTCGATGAGGACGCTATCATTATAGGGCGTCAAAACTGTGATGAATTTGGGATGGGTAGTACGAATGAAAATTCGGCCTATGGACCTGTTTTGAATTATATAAATCAAGCTCATGTGGCTGGTGGAAGTTCGGGTGGTTCTGCTGTAGCGGTTCAAGCGGGTATGTGTCAGGTTTCTTTAGGAACAGATACAGGTGGTTCTATTCGTATGCCAGCTGCTTTTTGTGGCGTGGTTGGTCTAAAACCCACTTATGGCTTAGTATCTCGCTGGGGTTTGATCGCATATGCATCTTCCTTTGATACGATTGGTCCTATTGCGAACAATGTTGCTGATGCGCGTTTAGTATTAGAGGTGATTCAAGGAGATGATCACCAGGATAGTACTTTGGTTTCGAATACACCTTTGGCTACGTCGGATAAAAAACGAATAGCCTACATCAAAGAAGTGGTGGAGCATCCAAGTTTGCAGCCTGAAATTAAGTCTGCTTTTGAAAAGAAGGTAACTGAATTAAAAGAATTAGGTTATACAGTAGAGGGCGTTGATTTTCCCTATATCGATCAATTATTGCCCACCTATTATGTGTTAACGACTGCTGAATCCAGTTCGAATTTAGCACGTTTTGATGGAGTTAAATTTGGTCATCGTAATCAGGATGCTGGTGATTTAATACAATTATATAAGCGTACGCGTAAGGAGGGTTTTGGTGAAGAGGTAAAGCGTAGAATCATGCTAGGTACCTTCGTACTAAGTGCGGATTATTATGATGCCTATTATACGAAAGCCCAAAAAGTTCGTCGGTTAATTCAAGATAAAACGCTAGAAATTTTAGCTGATTTTGATTTTATCATTTCTCCAACCACTTCTGCCACTGCCTATCGGGTAGGAGAGAAAACAGCAGATCCGATTCAGATGTATCTTGGAGATTTGTTCACAGTTCAGGCAAATGTCGCTGGTATTCCTGGCTTATCTATTCCAATGGGAGCAGACTCCGATGGATTGCCTATGGGCTTTCAAATTATGGCGAGTCCATTTCAAGAGGGTAAAATGTTAGATTTAGGTGAAAAATTAACCAGTTATGCGGAATAGAATTGTATTTCTTTTCTGTTTGTTACTTTCCCATTTCTCCTTCTCACAAGTTACAGGGGCTTATCAGCCTGCTTATGATTTTCATCAAATTGATTCCTTAGCTCAATTAGAGCAGGGTGGTCCACCCTCATTCATTATCGATCCTGGATTGATTCAGGATCGTTTAAAGAAATTAGAAAATGTAATCCCGATGGATTACAACATCATTACGCATCAGTTTGTTGAAATATTTGCCTTTCGTAAAGCAAGTTTTACTCAACGTATGTTAGAAAGGAAGGACATCTATTTCCCTCTCTATGAAAAATACTTGAAAAAATATGGACTTCCTGATGAATTAAAGTACTTGTCCTTAATCGAATCAGGTTTAGAAAATAGAGCTATTTCAAATAAGGGGGCTGGTGGACTTTGGCAATTTATGCCTTATACGGCTCGAGGAGATTTTGGGATGCGAGTAGATCAGTATATCGACGAGCGATTTGATGCGGAGAGAGCAACAGATGCCGCTTGTCAGTATTTGAAAAGATTGTATAAGACTTTTGGAGATTGGCATTTAGCTTTAGCTGCTTATAATACGGGGCCTTCTAATGTGAAAAGAGCCATGCGCCGTTGTGGAGGGGCTAATGATTTCTGGGGCATTTATGCTTGTTTGCCTGCGCAGACTAAGGCCTATGTTCCTCAATTCATCGCCATGACTTATATGATGAATTATCATTGGGATCATTCAATTCAACCGGAGAATTGGGTTATTGATATTCCCAAGGACAGTATTTTAGTGAGTGGTTATTTGAATTTGAATACCTTAACTCGATTGACTGGATTTTCTTTAGATACGCTTAAGCGGATAAATCCGCATATCATTTCCCATTTTTTGCCTAAAAACTCCCAGCAAGTTAAAATCCATTTGCCTAAAAATCGCTTTGACTATTTTATCCAGAATAGGGCTAAAATTATGGATTCGGCTCGAGTGGAAACAGGAGTGGATGGAGAAGTAATTATTGATTCGCTGGCTACTGAAGAGGTAGTAGAACCTGAACCCATCGCTAAAAAATATACTTATCGGGTAAAAAGTAGAGACAATTTATCCTCCGTAGCACGAAAATTAGGGGTTAGCGTCGCAGAATTGAAGCGAATTAATCGGATTAAGGGAAGTAAATTAAGGAAAGGACAAATACTGTCTTATTTCAAATTAGCCAAGGCGAAACAACGATTTAAGTCTTCGAATAAGAAGCGAAAAAAGTCAAAAAGTCGCCGCCAGACTAAGCGTAAAAAAAGTAAATCAAAGAAACGCCGTAAACGCAGGTAATTATGATAGCTTATTTGAAAGGTAAATTAGCCCACAAAGATCGTGCGCATGTGATTATTGATGTCAATGGAGTGGGATATGAAGTGAAGATTTCACTCCAAACCTATGCTGCGCTATCAGAAGGCGAAGAAAACTGTAAACTTTTTACGCATCTACAGGTCAAGGAAGATTCACATACCCTAGTAGGATTTCATTCCATGGATGAGAAATTGCTGTTTTTAGATTTAATTTCTGTTTCAGGAATTGGTTTAAGCACGGCTCTTGTTATGTTGTCATCGTTTTCTTCCAATGAAATACGTTCCGCAATCATGAATGAAAACATAGCTCTCATTCAATCCATAAAGGGAATAGGTTCTAAATCTGCTCAGCGGGTAATTTTAGAGTTAAAAGACAAGTGTAAGAAAGATACCTTGTTTGTAGAAGCCGGAATCGCATCCCATGATGCTCATTTCGGAAATAAGCAGGAAGCTTTAGCTGCCTTGGTGATGTTAGGTTTACCTCGAGTGGCTGCAGAAAAAAGTTTGGATAGTATATTAAAATCTAATCCAGAGGCAACAGTAGAGAATTTAATCAAATTAGCTTTGCGATAGTTGAAGACTAGTAGAAGACAAAAAAGGTTCTTTTTATTCCCATTAATACTGGGAGTAGGATTTTTTTTGTCTTTTTCGAGTTTAGCACAGGTGGATTCTGTGTCAAAATCTGGTAAAAAGCCTCGACTTTCACTGAAGAAATCGAATCGAATTTCAGGTAAATCGCCATTCTCGATTTATGCTAATAAGTCAACATATTCGTTCGAACCAGACAAGAATTTAGTTATTCAAAAAGAGGCAACGGGTACTTCTACGCTGGCTGATTTTACTACATTCAATCGAATTCAGAATCAACAGGTTAACCGAAGTTTTTGGCAATCTTATTCGAAGAGTCTAGATGGTAGTAGTAACCTGAAATCCAGAGGTCTATTTCCTAAAATTGAGTTGCCTCCTGCGATTGATCGGATCTTTGGTGGTACGGAAGTTTCATTTAAACCCAATGGATCACTCTTATTAGATGTGGGTTATATGGGCCAATTTGTGGATAATCCAGCCATTCCTGTTCAATTAAGGTACGTAGGAAACCTGTATTTTAATGAGCAAGCTCAGATTAACTTTCAGGGAAAAATAGGTGATAAACTAAATCTGAATGTCAATTTTGATACAAAAGCCAGCTTTAATTTTCAGAATCAACTAAAATTAAATTGGAAAACGCAGGAAGAAGACATTCTCCAAAACATCGAAGTAGGTAATACTTCTTGGACATTGAATTCACAATTAATTCCAGGTATTCAGAATCTATTTGGGGTCAAAACATTGCTTCGATTTGGGGCACTTGATATGACGGTGGTTGCCGCTCAACAGCGTTCTAAACAAGATTGTATTACCTTAAAAGGAGGAACACAGGGTAAGAATTTTGAAGTTCGAGTGGATCAATACGATGAAAATCGCCATTTCTTCTTATCCTCTTATTTTAGAAATAACTACGAACGATCGCTTAAAAACCTCCCGGTGATTTCCAGCGGTATCACCGTGACAAGGGTAGAGGTATATGTGACAAATAGAACGCAAAGCACGGAGACCTTACGAAATCTCATCTCACTTTATGACTTAGGGGAGGCGAATCCATACAATAATACCAATCCGGTAGTGCAGCCGATCAATCCAACTAGTCCCGTAGATAATAAAGCCAATGGGATGTATGCTAAGCTATTAGCTGATCCCAATATTCGTAAATCGAATGAAGCCACTGATCGATTAGAAAATGGATATAATTTAAAGAGAGGTACTGATTTTGATGTGCTAAAAGGGGCGAAGCGATTAACGGATCGGGAATTTAAATTTAATCCTCAATTAGGCTATATCTCTTTAGTGGCGCCACTGAGGAATGATGAGGTTTTAGCCGTTTCCTATGAATACACGTTGAATGGTCGTAAATATAAAGTAGGGGAGTTGACGGAGGATTACCAAGCGCGTCAAGATGATGAGGTGCTGATACTAAAAATGCTGAAGTCCAGTACGATCCGAAATAATTTGAATTCGGTCGCAACAGGCAAACCACATCCGATGTGGGATTTAATGATGAAGAATATTTATTCGTTAAATACGTCTGCGTTAACTAAGCAAAATTTCCAACTACGTATTGTGTACAAAGACGATGCGACAGGGATTGATAACAGTAACTTGATTGAAGGGACGAATTTTAAAGATATTCCTTTAGTGAAGGTTTTAGGCTTAGATAAATTGAACTTTGCGGGTGATCCACAGCCTGATGGTAATTTTGATTACATTGAAGATATTACCATTGATTCTAAAAACGGAAAGATTATTTTCCCTGTTTTGGAGCCATTTGGAACAAGTTTAAGAGCAAAGTTTACAGCGGCTGAGTCGAATTTAATTGACAAATATGTGTACGATAAATTGTATACGGGTACTCAAACCGATGCGGCACAAATTTCTACTAAAAACAAATTTTTCATCAAGGGCTCCTTTCAATCTGGAGCTGGAGGCGATATTTCCTTGCCCTTTGGGGTAGAAGCTAAGTCGGTGACCGTTACCGCGGGTGGACAATCTTTAGCTGCCGGTACGGATTATATTGTGGAACCTCAATCTGGACGAGTAAAGATTATCAATGAAGGGGTATTTAGTTCCGGTCGAGAAATAAAGGTGTGTTATGAAAAGCCGGATTTATTCTCTAATCAAATTAGGACTTTATTAGGTACGCGTTTGGACTATAATTTAGGCAAGAATGTCCATTTAGGTGCGACTATTCAGAATATGTCTGAAAGTCCACCTGCCTTTTTTAGGAGAGTTGCGATGGGAAATGAACCGGTGAATAATACGCTCTTGGGGTTTGATGCGAGTATTTTACAAAATTCACAAGCGATTACACGTTTCTTAGATAAGCTTCCTTTGATTTCAACTAAGGAAACATCGGTTATTGATTTTCAAGGAGAATTCGCAAAGTTGATACCTAATGTGAATGATCGGGTGCAAGGAAATGCCTTTATTGATGATTTTGAGGCCGCTCGGGTGATCTATAATTTGAGTTCTCAAGCTACACTATGGAAATCCGGAGCTACACCTAAATCTTATGTGCTAGCTGGTAATAAATTAGCGGCAGGATTTAATCGGGCAAAAATTGCAGCCTACACGGTAGATGCGAGTATATATGGGCAAGGTGGATTTGCTCTAGATGTCCCTGGTCTTGATCCTACGAAGGTAAACGCATACGCTTATGAGCGTGTCGTAACACCTAAAGGTTTATTCCCGAATAAAGACTTTGCGAATAACATTACGAATTTACCCATTGGTGTTTTAGATGTGGCCTATTTCCCATCTGAGAGGGGACTTTATAACTTTAATCCTAATTTGAATTCTAAAGGATTGTTGCCTACACCAGCTTCTAATTTTGGGGCCATTACGAGAGCGATTAGTTCCGATACGGATTTTGATAATGCGAATGTAGAGCAAATTGAATTCTGGTTAATGGATCCATTTATAGGGGGAGAAGCTGGAAAAATTCGAGATGGTGTTTTTAACAAGAACAATGAGACAGGAGGTAAATTAGTCTTCCATTTAGGCGATGTTTCAGAAGATTTCATACCGGATGGCTATTCTAATTTTGAAAATGGTATCCCTGCGGGTGAAAAAATCACTTCAGGTACAGGCAAAAATGTGGAAACTACGGATTGGGGTTTAGCTCCATCACGGCAGTTTGTGATTAATGCTTTTGATAATTCAGCCGGCAGGGAAAAGCAAGATATCGGATTAGATGGTATGCCTAACGTATCTGATGAAGCAAATGTGGTGACGGAAACCACACACTTTAAAGCCTATTTAGATCAGATTAAAGGAAGAGTAACTGATGCGACGGCTTTGGCAAAAATTCAAAACGATCCAGCTGGAGATGATTTTGAGTACTATTTGAATCCTAAATTCAATACAACGGAATCCCTTATTCAACGCTATAAGAATTATTTAGGGATGGAGAATAATAGCCCTACGACAGCTAATCCCTCGAATACGAATTTTACGGAGGCAAACAGTATGTTGCCGGATCGGGAGGATTTAAATAACGATAATACGGTCAATGAAAATGAAGCCTATTTCGAATATGAAGTGGATTTGAAGCCTAATAACCTTCAAATTGGTAGTGGTTTTGTGGTTGATAAAATTACGGAAGGTGGGGTGAATTGGTATTTATTCCGAATTCCGATTAAAGATAAACGTAATTATAAAACACCAGCAGGTGAGATTAATTCATTTAAGTCTATTCGTTTTATGCGGATGGTGCTAAAGGAATTCCAGGAACCAGTGGTGCTTCGTTTCGCTCAATTACAATTGTCAGGTTATAGCTACCGTAAATTTACGGGTGAACTGGATAAACGAAGTGGACAGGATTTGCCTGAACCTTATGATGCTAAATTCCGCGTTTCAAGCGTGAATATTGAAGAAAATGGTCCTGCGAATAAAGGGGAGAATGCGATTCCTTATGTGGTTCCTCCCGGTTTTGTCCGTGATCAAGATATTACGACTATTAATAATGCCCGCCTGAATGAACAATCCATGAGTTTATGTGTGGATAATTTGCGTCCGGGTGATGCGCGTGCCGTGTTTAAGAATACCTTATTTGACTTTATTAATTACAAGCGATTGAAGATGTTTGTTTCCATGCAAAGTCCAGACGCGATTAATGGTCAGGTGAGTGCTTTCTTGCGAATCGGTACAGATTTAACGGATAACTATTATGAAATTGAAAATACAGGCTTAACCCAAACGCAAAAAGGTCAAAGTTTAGATACTGAAATTTGGCCACTTGAGAATGAGTTTGATATCGAGTTTGATTTAGTAAAACAGGTTAAAACGGAGCGGGATAAGCAAGGAAAGAGTTTGAATGAACGTTTTACGATGTTAGTGACGAGTTCTACTGGAAAGACCTATAAGATTACGGTCATGGGTCGTCCTGATCAAAGTGCAACGATGGTGACGATGATTGGGGTTAGAAATACCAGTAAAACGAATAAATCATTTTGTATTTGGGTAAATGAATTGCGCGCCTCAGGATTTGATCAAACTTCTGGAGAGGCTGCCATTGGAAAATTAGGGCTTAAATTGGCAGATTTAGGTACGATTCAAATGAATGGTAGCTTTAAAAATTACGGTTTTGGAGGTGTCCAGGCTAAAATATCCGAACGTAGTAGGGAGAATAACCTGGAATATGGAATTACGGCAAATTTGAATTTAGATAAACTGTTGCCTAAGAGTTGGGGCTTCAAAATCCCCTTCTTTATTACCTATGATCGTAGAAATATTTCTCCGGAATTTGATCCATTTGACCCGGATATATTCTTACGCAATTCGATACAAAAGTTTAGTTCAGAACTAAAGAAGCAGTCCTATTTAACTCTAGTAGAAGATAATACCGAAAGGAAAGGTTTTAATTTTTCGAACGTGAAGAAGTCAAGAAACCCCTTGTCGAAAAATAGTTACCCATGGGATTTCTCTAATTTCACTTTCTCTTATGCCTATGCAGAAATGCTTCGAACGAGCCCCTTAATTGCTGAATATCATCAATTGAGTCATAAGGGGAGTGTGTTGTATGCATTTACGAGTTCGTCCCGGTATTTAGAGCCCTTTAAAAAGGCCTCGTTCGATCTTATAAAAGATTTTAATTTGAATCTTGTTCCATCTTCCTTACTGGTGCGTTTGGATATGGATCGCAGTTTTGTGAAAACCCAAATGCGAAATGCGGAATTCACTACCTTAGGTGTTGCACCGCAATTTGAGAAATATTGGTTCTTTAATCGGCAATATGCCTTAAATTGGAATTTGACAAAGAGTGTCGTGTTGAATTATAATGCCCAGGTGAATTCGATTATTGATGAGCCTATAGGGGATTTAGATACTCAATCAAAAAGGGATTCAGTTCTTATTAGTTTACGGGCTTTAGGTAGGGCGAAAAGCTTTGACCAGCAAGCAGGTATGGTCTGGAGATTACCTCTCCAAAAATCCGTATTAACGGATTGGATGAATGCGGATTACACGCACCGAATTGGATATAACTACTTTGCCAATTCCTTCGATATTCGGGATTCTTTGGGATTGCCTTTTGGTAATATTATTAAAAATACGCGCGAACAGGCGATTAATGGTAAGATCGATTTCGTTGCTTTATATAATCGAGTTAAGGCGCTTCGCTGGGCCAATAGTCCTCGTTCTTTTGGTAAAAACATCGCAAGAAACCCGGGAGATGATGAAGATATTGTGATTCCTGCGAACAATGCATTGAAATCGATCACCCGCTTACTTTTAACCTTAAGAGGAATTCAAGTGAATTATTCGATTAATGAGTCAACCACTTTGCCAGGTTTTATGCCCAATCCGGGGATATTAGGTATGAATGCACTTAATTCTGCTCCTGGGTTTGATTTTATCAGTGGGGGGCAGAATGATGGAATTCGTTTCAAAGCTGCTGAAAATGGCTGGTTAACTAAAAGTACCGTTCAAAATACACCATTCACTCAGTTGCGCACCCAAAAATTGACCTATTCTACTCAATTAGAACCCACAAAGGATTTACGTATTCAAGTAGATGGGAATTATAATCGTGGAGATAATTACCAAGAATTCTTTCGTCCAGAACAATCCGGAGGGCCATTCACGTCTCAAAGTCCGATACGGTCTGGTAATTACTCCATGTCCTTTTTATCTTTCATGACGGCATTTTCAAATCCCGAAACGGTCTTCGAAGAATTTAGGGCTAATCGTTCCATTTTATTATCTCGACTTAATCGTTCTAAACCTACTGAAATAGGAACCTATAATCAGAATTCACAAGATGTGTTGATTCCGGCTTTCTTTGCGGCATATTCAGGCGTATCTGCTAATTCGGTTAAATATTCGCCTTTCTATGATATTCCATTACCTAATTGGAAAGTGGACTATAATGGTTTGAATTTATTACCTGGAATTAAAAACAAGTTTGCTTCCTTTACCATTTCTCATATGTATTCAAGTACCTATAATGTAGGTAATTTTGTCTCTTCCTTAGAATATGGTCAGTTTGCGACGGATTATATGAACTTGTCATTGAATAGTCTATTATATCCGCTTTCATCTCGTTTTGATCCGGTTACTAACACCTTGATTCCGGTGTATGTGATGAGTACAATCTCGTTTGTAGAACGTTTCTCTCCTTTAATAGGGGTGAATGCGGTGACTAAAAGTAAAATCTCTTTACGTTTAGAATACAATCAAGATCGCAATGTAGGCTTGAATTTAGCTAATTCCCAAGTATCAGAATTAGCGAATAAGGACTTGACGGTTGCTGTCGGTTTTACAAAGGCGAATATGTTAATTCCGTTTAAGATTAATGGCAGGGCAGTACGATTACCCAATGATCTTCGCTTTAATATGAATCTAACTATTCGAGATACTCGGACATTGCAGCGTAAACTAGATGCGGAAACGATCGTAACACAAGGGTTTATCAATTTCCAATTCCGTCCACAGTTGAGTTATAATGTCAATAATAAATTAACGGTGACAGCTTATTTTGACAAGATGATGAATAACCCATTGGTTTCGAATTCCTTCTATCGTTCTACGGTGGCAGGCGGATTCCAAATCCGGTATAGTTTAAGTGAATAATCTAAAATCGTTTGCAAAAAATCGAGATTTTCGTGACCTTTGTAAGCAAATAATAAACATATGAATTTCCCAAGCGAATTAAAATATACTCAAGAACACGAGTGGATTAAAGTAGATGGTGATGTAGCTATCGTAGGTATTACTGATTTTGCTCAAAGCGAATTAGGGGATATTGTTTTTGTGGAAGTAGAAACAGTAGGCCAAAACATAGCTAAAGACGGTGTTTTTGGTACGGTTGAAGCGGTTAAAACGGTTTCAGATTTATTCCTCCCTGTCGCTGGTGAAATCATAGAATTTAACACAGCTTTAAATAATAGCCCTGAATTAATTAATTCAGATCCTTATGGAGATGGTTGGGTAGTAAAAATGAAGGCGGCAGACGCTGGTGATTTATCCCAATTGATGGATGTTGAAACATATAAATCCTTTATCGGACATTGATTTTAAAACCCTGTTAATCAGGGTTTTTTTATAAGCTAACAACAAATGCGGATCTTATTCAAACAGATTTTAATTCAAGATAGTCATTCTGCCCATTTTGGTCAGAAGATGGATTTATTAGCAGAGGATGGTCGTTGGGTTTTAATTGATTCAAATATTCAGGCAGAGGCAGATCAAGTTATTTCTGGGGAAAATCTCAGTTGGTATCCTTCTGTGGTAGATTTGCGCGTTCACCATACCTTACCAGGAGGAGAGCATCGGGAGGATTGGGGAAGTTTGAAAGCGGCTGCCTGGAAAGGTGGTGTTTTAGATTTACTACTACTTCCTACCGGAAATCCAGTACCACAACAGCCTGAATCAATTCGGTATATAGCTGAAAAATTAACAGATACGGGGATCAACTGTTACCCAGTGGCACCACTTACTTTAGATAATAAGGGGGAGAATTTTAGTGATTTAATGGATTTGCATCAAGCAGGGGCGTCTTGGTTTAGTCACGGCGCGGGTTCTTTGCAGGATACAGATTTAATGTTGAAATGCCTACAGTATTTGCAACCATTGCCTGCGAAAATTATCTCAAGACCAGATGTGAAGGGTTTATCTTTATTTGGTCAAATACATGAAGGACTACAAAGTACGCTGTTAGGGTTAAAAGGAATCCCCGTTTTAGCAGAAACCATGCATATTAAGCGTGATTTGGATTTGCTTGCCTACGTAATGCAACATTCATTTGGATTAGCTAATTCAGCGTTTGCTCTGCATTTTTCTTGTATTTCTTCAGCGGAATCTGTTGCTCTAATCAAAAAAGCGCAAGTGGAAGGATTGCCAGTAACTGCTGATGTGGCTATTTATTCGCTTATTTTCACTGAACAGGCAGTTTCTGATTTTGATACATTGAAAAAAGTTAACCCTCCCTTACGAACAGAGACTGATCGTTTAGCTTTATGGCAAGGTTTGAAAGAGGGTGTGATTCAATCAGTGGTTTCGGATCATCATCCCGTGGAGGTTGAAAATAAAGAGTTAGAGTTTGATCAAGCTACTTTTGGAACCATTGGACTGGAAACCTTAGCTATTGCCTTTTTGTCAGAAGCTGAAAAGCAAGGAATAAAAAAGGCTGATAACTATATTTCTCATAATCCAGGGGCATTTCTTGGGATTCAATTACCTGCCTTACAAGTAGGAGAAATTATCAAAGGAATGGCAGTTAGTAGAGCGAGACATACGTACGAAGTAAAGTCTATCGTCTCTAAATCGACCAATTCTATATTCATAGATTATACATTTGACTATCAACTAGTGGGTGTATACCACGGTTTAAAATAAGCTCATGGTAACGAATTGGTTTTCAGAAATTTCTCGTTTTATTTTATATGCACTTCTTTTTTTAGTGTTGTTAGTGGCTTATGGTTACATTCTTCAGCAATTAGGTATTATTCCGATAGGAGGAAAGAAGGCGCCCACCTTTGTTTTTTTATTATTCTTCCAATGGTGGTATGTAGTTAAATTCCCTCTGCGTAACCATGGAGAGAAAAAGCATTTTTTGATATATTTTACTTTGCAATACGTTTTGATTCTGGTAACGGCTATTTTTAGTTCTTTGTTCTTGTATTACTTTTTTCAATCAGCGATGGGTCTTCAAATGTTAGATTCGTACATTCAACAAAGCTTAGCAGAATTGAATTCCTTTAAAGAAATTATTGTGAATCAGGAGGGAGGAGAATACTATAATAGCATACACGCCGGAATAAAATCGATTAATGCCTATAGTATTGCAAAAGATGACTTTGCGCAAAAAATAGCGCTGGGTTTTTTACCTAACTTGTTAATTTCACTGTATTACAAGAAATAATCATGGAAAATTCAACTGAATCATCAGCATCCTCTTCGATCATAGCCTTGAAATATGGCTTTATTAATGGATTATTAAGTTTCCTTTTTTCAACCTTAGTTAATGTCATGGGGTGGGCAGAAGATTTTCAAGAATCCATGGGATGGATTTCTGGAATCTGGTCTTTAGTATTAGTTGTGACTATTTCACTCCTTTGTCTTCGTGAATACCGGGAGCAAAATGGAGGTTTTATCACGTATGGGCAGGGTTTAGGTTTAGCGACACTTCTCGGGGCAATTAGTGGTTTAGTGGCGGGCGGTTTTAATTATATCTATATCCAGTTTATTGATAATACGGTCATTCAACGTCAAATGGATATTGCTCGGGAGCGAATGGAGGATCAAGGCCTTAGTGCTAGCCAAATTCAAAGTGCAGAAGAAGTAACGCGCATGTTTATGCACCCGGGAATCCAGTTTGTGATCGTTGTGATCATGGGTGTTATTTTTAATTTCTTAGTAGGTTTAATCGTATCAGCTGTTGTAAAGCGCGAAAAATCCATTTTTGAATAAGATGTTATCCCTTTTGAAAAAAGATGTGATGGCTTTCTTTAGCTCTTGGGTGGGTTGGGGAATCATTTCGTCTTTTTCGGTTTTAATGGGTATTTATGTCTGGTGGATTGAGGGAAATGTATTGGATTTTGGATATGCTGAATTAAGTGTATTTTTTGACTTAAGTCCCTGGTTTTTCCTATTTTTCATTCCAGCACTTGCAATGAATAGTATTTCTGAGGAAGTGGATTTAGGAACGTTTCAATTACTTCGTTCTCTTCCGATAATCCTGTCTCAAATCCAAATTGCGAAGTTATTCGCTTTAATCGGAATCGTTGTAGTAACCTTATTGCCTAGCCTATTATTTGTTTACACAATTGCTTCGTTAGGTTTTCCCCCCAATAATTTTGATACCTCTCTTATTTTAGGAGGTTATCTGGCTTTGTTTCTTTTAACGAGTGTATTTGTGTTCTTAGGAGTTTTAGCTTCGAGTTTGTCTAAGAAACAGCCTTTAGCTTTCATTATTGGACTTGTCCTGAATTTTATCTTTTGGCAAGGAACTAAAGAAATCGGGATAGAAGTACTTGATTTATCTGCCCATTATAGTCGAATGAGTATGGGAGTGCTGAGCTTTAGCGACTTGTCGTTCTTCTTTGGATTTTTACTCGTACTTGGTGGTTTAATTCGTATTCGATTAGGTCGACTTATTTGAAGTCTAGAATAGAGATTTGATTTGTACAAAATTCAATCTCCCTTACCTCATTGGAAGCTACAACGATTAGTTTATCTCTTTGCTTTTCTAGGCGGTTGAAAAACCAAGCTTTAGCTTGATCATCAAAATTCGTTGTAGGTTCATCTAGCAACAAAACAGGCCTTTCAGATAACAGTGCAAATCCTAATTTGATTTTTTGGCGCATTCCCGAAGAATAATTTTTGATTAATTTGAAACGATCGGGTTTCAAATCAATAAAGTCTTCGAAAGAATCAACGGTCACGGAAGAGGGAAGGTAGTTGTTTGTCATCAAAAGCTGTAAATGCTCAGATAGTGTGTATTCTTCAATTAATTCCACATAAGGCGCAGCATATGTAATTTGCGCATATACGAATTCAGGATCGATACCCAGCATTTCAATCGTTCCCGAGTTAGGAAGGGTAAACTGTGCTATTAATTGAAGTAAAGTCGATTTTCCTGAACCATTCGGTCCAGTGATGGCATAGGAATTACCTGATTTAAATTGATAGCTAAATTGACGGATGACAAATTCTTGTCTGAACTTTTTAGAAAGGTTTTGAGCAAGAATTTCCATACCTGCTTATCCTTTCATAATACCACGTTCTGAATTCTTCACGAAATTTAAAATTTCGTTCCGTTCAGGCGTATTAGGTAGTTGAGATTCAATCTCAGCTAAAGCAGCGTTTGTATTTAATCCTTTTAGGTACAAGCAACGATAGGCTTCTTGAATCACATTAATTTGCTCGTCGGTGTAATTACGACGTCGTAAACCCACGGAATTAATACCGGCGTAGGTTAGGGGTTCTCTTCCAGATTTAGTGTAAGGAGGAACATCTTTTCTAACCAATGATCCCCCAGAAATCATCACGTGTTGACCTATCGTGGCAAATTGATGAATGGCTGAAGAACCACCAATGATGGCGAAATCACCTACAGTCACGTGCCCAGCCATTTGTACAGAATTAGCCAAAATACAATGATCTCCAATGAAGCAATCGTGAGCCACATGAACATACGCCATGATTAGGCAGTTTTTGCCAATGACCGTCTTCCATTTATCAGAAGTACCGCGATTAATTGTAACGCATTCTCGGATGGTGGAATTATCTCCAATTTCAGCGGTAGTTGTTTCTCCACCAAACTTTAAATCTTGGGGAATGGCTGATATAACAGCTCCTGGGAAAATACGGACATTCTTACCGATGCGTGCACCTGGATAGATGGTCACATTAGACCCAATCCAAGTCCCTTCACCAATTTCTACATCTTCGTGAATAGAAGTAAATGCATCGATACTAACATTAGCACCAATTTTTGCTTTCGGGTCAATATGAGTTAATTGATGAATCATATTATAAAAATCTTACGATTTACGTACTAAACTGGCGGTCATTTCAGCTTCACAAACCACTTGACCAGCTACATAGGCTTTACCTGTCATTTTTGCAATTCCTCTACGGATAGGTGCTTGTAGTTCACATTTGAAAATAATGGTATCGCCAGGAATGACACTTTTTCTAAAACGGCAGTTTTCGATTCCCACTAAATAAGGCCAGTAATTTTCTGGATCTTCCACGGAACTTAAAACTAAAATACCGCCCGTCTGCGCCATAGCTTCTACTTGCATAACTCCCGGCATTACCGGATTGTTTGGGAAGTGGCCCATGAAATAATTTTCATTCATGGTTACGTTTTTCACTCCCACAACGCTCGTATCATCTAGGTAAATGATTTTATCAATCATTTGGAAAGGATAACGGTGCGGTAGAAGTTCGTAAACTCTTTCGTGTGTGAAAATAGGGGGCTGTTTAGGGTCGTAGGCAGGAACTTTGTTCTTTTCTGCTTCAAGCATTAACTTCTTAATCTTGCGAGCTAATTCGACATTTGAAGCATGTCCAGGACGAGACGCTAATATTTGTGCCTTGATTGGACGACCTACTAGCGCTAAATCTCCCATTAAATCTAACAATTTATGGCGTGCCATTTCATTGTTGAAGTGCAGATTGGTGTTGTTTAAAATGCCCGCTTCTTTTGATACGGAAATTTTTGGTTTACCTAAAACTTCTGCTAAATGGGCTAATTCTGACTCCGAATAATCTTTATCAGCAATGACGATGGCATTATTTAAATCTCCACCTTTAATTAAACCTGCTTTGTATAATACTTCTAATTCATGTACAAAACAGAAAGTTCTGCACATAGAAAAATCTTTTTCAAACTGAGAAACATGGCTCAAATTCGCATGTTGGCTCGATAAGAATTTCGAATTATAGTCTACCATTACTGCCATTCGATAATCATTTAATGGCAATGCAGCTAATTCGATTCCATTTTCTAAATCTTTATAACGGACTTCTTCAGTTAGCTCAAAGAACTTGCGGTGGGCATCTTGCTCTACTAAAACGGCATCTTTTAACGCTTCTACAAATTTGATCGAACTTCCATCCATGATAGGAGGTTCAGGTCCATCTAATTGGATGAGAATATTATCTACTTCTAAACCTACTAATGCAGCTAATACGTGTTCTACCGTATTAATTCTCGCTCCATTGTGCTCTATGGTAGTTCCGCGTGATGTATCTACTACATAGTCTACGTCCGCATCTGCGATAGGTTGACCTGGTAAATCAACTCGTTGGAATTTAATCCCGTGGTTAGCAGGAGCAGGTAAAAAAGTTAGGTTGGCAACTACGCCAGTATGTAAACCTACACCTGATAGGGTTACAGCATTGGTAATAGTATGTTGCTTATTATTCATACGCGTTTCTAAGATTCTAATCGTTTTAATAAGTCCGGCAATTGACGTAATAAGGCATTACGTTTTAAGTATTCGCTGTTAGGGGAGGCCGGAGTTCCACCTAATATTTGTCCTTCTTTACGGACTGTTTTTGTTACACCTGATTGAGCGGTAACAATCGTTTTATCTGCAATGGTAATATGTCCTGCGACCCCTACTTGGCCGCCAATTAAGCAGTTTTGGCCAATTTTAGTGGATCCTGAAACGCCCGTTTGCGCAGCGATGGCCGTATTAGCGCCAATTTCTACATTATGAGCAATTTGAACTAAGTTATCAATTTTAACTCCTTTTTTAATTAGCGTAGAACCCATAGTAGCTCTGTCAATGGTGGTGTTTGCACCTACACTAACCCCATCTTCTAGTACGACGTTTCCTAATTGCGGAATGGTGGTGAAAGTTCCGTCTGCTTGTGGGGCAAAACCGAATCCATCAGATCCAATTACCGCATTTGCATGTAGAGTACAATTATTTCCAATAACCGTATCGTTGTAGATAACTACACCTGGGTAGATAACACAATTTTGACCAATGCTTACTTTATTACCTATGGTAACGTGTGCCGCAATATAGGTATTGTTTCCTACTGTTGAATCGGCTCCAATACTTGAAAAAGTGCCTAAATAAATATCTGTGCCTACTTTTGCGGTAGGGGAAATGAAACTAGGTTGTTGAATGCCTGTTTCTTTTACACTCGTGAATTCCTGGTATTTTTGAAGTAAAATCGTAAAGGCAGAATAAGGATCCTGAACCTTGATAAGCGTTGCTACTGGTTTCTGTTTTAAAACTAAATCATTCGCTACGATGATGGCTGTAGCCTTCGATTGATAGAGAAATGATTCGTACTTGGGATTGGCTAGAAAGGAAATACTGCCCTCTTTTCCTTCTTCGATTTTATGAAACGTCGTTATTGTTGCTGATCCATCGCCATCTACTGTTCCTTGAATTAATTGGGCTATTTGGTCAACAGTAAATTTCATTCGGTCAAACGGTGTTTAATAAAGGCAAAAAGAATTGCCTTTAGCTCAATTCTCCTTGCAAATATACGCTCTTTGGACAACAAAAATAGTATTTTTTTACAATCTTACTTAAAGCTTGTATCGTCGGCAAATCAGATGCTTCTAGTAACTCGACCACTTGACCTTGTTTGTCGACCATTTTAATGGTATTGTCGCCCTGTACATAAGCCGCGTTGGATGTAGATCCTTCTACCACAAAGTAGGACAATTCTTCTTCAGTTATCCCGTATTCGCGTTTGATATTTTCTTCTATTTCGACTCTTTTAGCCTTAGGAAGTGGCTGTGAGCCTAATTTGCAGGTAAACAATTTTCTGGCCAAAAAGTGAGTACAAAGATGTTTTAGGATTTTATCACTTGCATTTTTCCATTCTTTAATGGCTGCCCAAACATCGTGGTCATCTAATTCTGTAAAAGCGACCAGTAAACTCTCTTTTGTGGAAAATTCATCCCATGTATAGGTGCCTTTCAAAAAGGTTTTTAAGGGACCTGAGCAGGGTAGCTTTTGGCCTTCTGAAAATAGGAATTTGGCCCGTCTTAAGATCTGAATTAACATTGTTTCCGCTGCTATCGCTGTTTTGTGCAAATACACTTGCCAATACATGAGTCGACGAGCCATCAAAAAGTTTTCTGTGGAATAGATGCCTTTTTCTTCTATGACTAATTGCTCATTATTTAAGTCCATCATACTTAATAAACGTTCAGATCCAATAAAACCTTCTCTAACACCCGTATAAAAGGAATCTCTACTTAAATAATCTAATCGGTCAACATCTAATTGCGATGAGACTAATTGATGAAAGAATTTGCGTGGGTATTTATTTTCAAATATTTCTATGGCTAATTGGAGGCGGCCGTTAAAATGTTGATTCAATTTAGACATTAATAAGGTGGATACATCTTCATGTTTTACCTCGTTTAATAATGTATATTCTAATACATGTGAAAAGGGGCCATGACCGATATCATGTAATAAGATGGCAATTTCAGCGCCTTCTCGTTCTTCTGGTGAAATGGAATAACCTTTCGCCTTTAAATTATCTAATACTTGATCCATGAGGTGCATAGCACCTAAGGCGTGATGAAAACGTGTGTGATGTGCACCCGGATAGACAAACTCTGCCAGACCTAATTGTTTTATTCGCTTAAGTCGCTGAAAATAAGGATGGTCAATTAATTCAAGAATTAATGGATTATTAATTTTAATAAAACCGTAAATCGGATCATTAATAATTTTAGTCGGGTACATGGGATATTCTTTTCCGAAATTTAGCTAAAAAGGTTAGTATTCCTTAATTTTGTGTCACATTGAATTCCTAATAAGGATGTACAATGCGGACTTGTAGCTCAGTTGGTTAGAGCATCTGACTCATAATCAGGGGGTCCATGGTTCGAGCCCATGCTGGTCCACTCTTTTTTTTACCATACTCTTGATATAAGAGTATGGTTTTTTTTATCCGTTATATTCTAAATACAAAAGGGCTATGGCTGCAAAGGACATGATAAAAAAGGCAGTGATTCCTAATACATTTGAAAGTCTACTATTCGTATTTTCGCCCATTATTTCTTTATTGTTCGAAATATGTAAAATAATGGCAATTAATACGGGCGCTGTCATCCCATATAAAATTGCAGTGTAGATTAATGCATCAATAGGGGAGATGCCTACATAATTCAAGGAAAGCCCTACTAGTAACGAAAAAGCGATAATGGAATAGAAACCTTTAGCCTCGTGAAATTTCTTATCTAATCCTTGTTCCCACCCAAACGTTTCTGTGAAAATATAGGATAAAGAGCCACTTAATACGGGAATGGCGATTAATCCTGTGCCTATAATTCCTATTGCGAATAATAGGTAGGCTAAATCGCCTGCAAGAGGTTTCAAAGCCATCGCAGCCTGTTCTACCGTATCGATTTGATGAATTCCACTTTTATATAGTACAGTTCCGGTGGTTAGAATAATGAAGTACATGACAAATCCAGAGAATCCCATTCCAAAATCGACATCTTTCTCCATTTCATGGATAATTCTTTTATTAACGATAAGCCTTTTTTTGACATTCATTTCCTCTACCTCTACTGAGGCTTGCCAAAAAAATAAATAAGGTGATATAGTCGTCCCAAGTATTCCCACTAAAATGGCCAGGTACTCTTTGGTGAACTTAATTTGAGGCACAAAAGTGGCCAATAAAATCTCTTTGAAATCTTGTTTATACAAGAAAGGGACGATAAAATAAACTAGCATCACGATGCAGAGGTATTTTAGAGTGGCCGCAATTTTTGAATAGGGTAAATAAATAATGAGTACAAGTAAGAGAACCGTGAATAGAACGCTAAAGTAGCTTTGATCGATAGCTGGGAATAATAAATTTCCTACTGCACCCATTCCCGCGATATCCGCTCCAATATTCATGACAATAGCTGGGAAGCTAAAAAGGAGCATGACATATAGAATGGGTTTAGGATAGTGCTTTTTCAACGTACCTGTCAACCCCTGTTTGGTGATTAATCCTATTCTCGCACACATTTGTTGAATGGCAGCCATTAAGGGAAATGCGATGAGGGAAGTCCAAAGTGTAGCTAAACCTAATCCCGCCCCAGCTTGGGAATAAGTGGCGATACCCGAGGGGTCGTCATCGCTTGCACCTGTGACTAATCCGGGCCCCAATAGTTTCCAAAAGCGGCTGAGTTTAGATTTTAGTTTCATGTGAGATTATCTATATAGTGGTAATTTACAAATTGGAATGTTTGTTTCACTATATTTTTGTACATTACATCTATATCTAACCACTTCAGGATGCTTTTCCTTTTCCAATCGATCTTTGTGATGACACTATTTACTAGTTTCATGACTCCCTCGATTATTTTTCTTAAAACGAGAGGTTCTTTGTTCGCTAATCCGAATATCTATTTGGCTATTTTGTTTTTTATTTCAGGAACGTACTGTCTTACCGTGTATTCTATGTCATTAGGACATAGTTTATTGTTTACGGTTTTACTTTATGGCAATTTTTCCTCCATCTATTTCTTAATAGGGCCACTATTGTATTTCTATTTGCGGAGTTTGAGGGAAGGAAGCACCCAATTACGGAGGCGAGATTATTGGCATTTTATTCCCTTCCTTTTCGTATTTGTTGATACGATCCCCTATTATTTATCTACCCACGCCTATAAAGTAGAAGTTGTTCGGCAGGTTTTTAGTAATTGGACTGCTATGTTTTCAATCCAATTAGGCTATCTATTTAGTTCAGGGGATTTATACGTTCTGCGTCCATTGCTGTTGACTTTTTATACGGTTTGGGGGCTAATGTATTTGAAAAAAAATAAATTGTACTTCTTTAAAGCGACTCAATTAGGTAAATGGTTATACACATTTCTACTTTTACAGTTGTTGGTTTTTGTGGGAATGAGTTCTGTTTTTTTAGGTGTTTGGTTAGATAATGAGTGGGGAATCTCTTTTTTAAATCATCCTAGCGAGATCAAGTACATTTCCTTAGTGGCATATATGGTGATGGTTTGCACCTTATATTTTTTTCCACAAGTGATTTATTTGAATGTTGATCGTTTTAAAAGAATCTTAAATCCACAAGAAGAGTATTGGTGGAAAATGGTCCAGGAAATGAATGCCTATTACATATTTGAAAAGCCTTTCTTGAATCCTAAGTTGACTTTGGATCAATTCGGCGAATTAGTTCAAAAGGACAAAAAGGAATTGCGTGATTTTTTTGAACTTTATCTTTTCACTAACTTCACTGATGAAATGAATCGATTACGTATTCAATTTGCAAAGAATTTAGTGAAACAAGGTTGTCAAGAAAATTCTTGTTTAAATCATTTATTTCATGATTCTGGATTTGATAATGAGCATGATTTAGAGTATTACTTCAAGGAATTTGAGGGGTCAAGTCTTGCTGAATTTATTCTTACATTAAAAAAATAATACATATGAAAAGTGGTCTAATTGCGATTTTTTTGCTTGCTTTTACCTCAGTTGCTTTTTCTCAAAAGGTAATTAGCTCCGCCATTGGTGCTGGAGGTGCGACCACCGTCGTGGATGGGAAATATTATTCACAAATTATTGGTCAACAAAGTGCCGTTACGGGTACATCTACCTCTGGCGGTGTAGTGGTACGTCAAGGGTTTAAGCAACCTTCCTTATTAGAACGTAGTATTGCAGCGTCAGGCATTAAATTAAACGTGCAGGAAGAAAATCCAATTACTTATACAACGTATCCTAATCCATTCATTGATAAATTAACGATTGGATTCTCTGCCACGAGTACTAAACCTACTTTTGTGGCCATTTATGATCAATTAGGTTCCGTTATTTATCAACATACCTATGAAGCCCCTATAAAAGAGATTGTATTCACTGATTTTTCTGGAATACGGGTAGGAAAGTATGTTTTGCATGTTATTTCGTCTGGGAAGCCATTTGTCACGACCATTGTTAAGGAATAATTAGAGACTAAAAGCGATATATTTATTTCCTTTAGGGGTTCCTAATTTTGTTCCACCACAGGCTATAACAATATATTGTTTCCCATTTACTGAATAAGTAGAGGGTGTTGCGAAAGCTGCTGCAGGCAATTTTATAGCACGTAGCAGCTTTCCTGTTTTACTTTCGTAGATACGAAGCTTTCCGTCATTGGCAGCACCAATAATGAGTAAACCACTGGCTGTTACCAAAGGTCCTCCATAATTTTCTGCACCTGTTCCTATTATTCCTTTTTGAGCTAAACTTGGTTCATCACCAAATGGAATCTTCCAAAGGTAGTGGCCCGTATTTAAATCGATGGCGTTTAAGGTGCCCCAAGGAGGTGATAAGGCTGGTAAACCCTGCGGATCTAAGAATTTAGTATACCCCGTCATTTGATACGGAGGCTCATAAGCCGAACTTGTGGAGTTTGTCACTTCCTTAGGGTCTTCATTTAAAATGAAGTTTAAGATTTGAGTTTTTTCGGTTGAACTTAGTTGATTAAAGCCGGGCATCATCCCTTTGCCATTGGCTATTATTTGCTGTATGTAGCTTTTCGATTTTTTGGCAGTTATGTCAACCAAAGAAGGATATCCACTTTGGGGATTTCCTTTTTTATCAGTTCCATGGCAAGAGGAACAGTAGGTTTGATAGGCTTTCTGCTGGGGATTCGCTTTGTTTGTTTTTTTCATGGTTTGAATCCAACCCATTTCATTACTATTGACATATAAAATGCCATTAGGATCCGCTGCTGCGCCACCCCATTCACCCCCTCCATCAAATCCAGGGAGAATTAGATTTCCTTTCTCGCTAGGTGCTGCATGCCATCCTCTTTCCAGGCTTGATAATACACGTTTTAGTTCATCCTTATTTTCCGAATAGGGGTTGAGGTCATTAGGACCTATCTCTGAGGATAGGCGTGCATAGGGCTTTGGTAATGTAGGATAAGGTTGAGTTAACCAGGCTTTTTCTCCCGGTAAATTAGAAGCCGCTACCTTTTTCTCTAAGATGGGAAATAATGGTTTTCCATTGATTCTATCGAACAGAAAGACAAAACCTTGTTTACTAATCTGGGCTACTGCTGGAATTCGTTTCCCTTTGTGCGTTACCGTAACTAAATTAGGTGTTGCTGGTAAATCGCGATCCCACAAGTCATGGTGGGTAGTTTGATAATGCCAAAGTCGTTTCCCCGTTTTAGCATCCAGAGCTATTAGGCAATTGGAAAACAGATTAGTGCCTTTTCTGTTTCCGCCAAAAAAGTCATATCCTGCAGATCCAGTTGGTACAAATAAAATTCCTCTTTCCATATCCACAGCCATGCCTGCCCAATTGTTTGCCGCGCCTATATTTTTATTTAGATAAGCTTCTTTAGGCCAAGTTTCGTATCCTTTTTCACCTGGGTACGGAATCGTATGAAATGTCCAAACTAATTTTCCTGTTAAAACATCAAAAGCTCTAATGTCACCAGGTGCCGCGTCTGCACCTTCAGACAATCGGACTGGCATGATGATCAAATTATGGTAAATAGTTCCTGGTGTATTGGATATAATAAACTTATTGGCTGCGATAGGGGGTAAACCCGTATGTAAATCTATTTTGCCCTTATCTCCAAAATTGGCGATAGGTTGCCCTGTTTCTGCATCTAAGGCCCATAGATTAGGTCCAGCCGTGTATAGAATTCGTTTTTTAATGCCATTTGACCAATAACTGACGCCTCTGGAAGTACTTGCCCAATTTTTCAGAGGATCTCCAAAACGCCAAATTTGTTTTCCTGTTGCTGCATCTAAGGCAAATGCTTGGACAGAAGCGCTTACTCCATAAAGAATTCCTTTGATGATAAGTGGATTGACTTGCATTTGACCTGAATCAGGTAAATGGTATTCCCACGCAATTTTTAATTGATCGACATTTGACTTGTTTATTTGAGTTAAGGTGGAATAATGATTTCGATCAGCACCCCCTAAATAGTCCGCCCAATCATCAGAAGACGTGAAGGCGAAGGCCAAAATGCTAAAGATCAATAGTCTTTTATACATAAAAATTCAATTTATAATGCTAGTTTAGTGTGATTTTAGCTCTAAACCTTATTAAAATGAAATTATTTGTCTTCTTAGGCATCTTATTGCCTATCAGTCTATTTTCCCAGGTATCGATTCAATCGATTACTGTTGAAAATCAAACTAATCCCATTGGAATAGGCGTATTAAATCCTCGTTTTTCTTGGAAACTTAGTTCGATTAACCGAAATGAAACTCAATCAGCGTACGCTATTCAGGTATATCAAGGGAAGAAACAGGTTTGGAACACTGGAAAAGTTCATTCATCTGCTTCTATATTTATTCCATATGCAGGAGAACGACTTCAGAGTAATGCTGCCTATTCTGTGAAAGTACAGGTATGGAATGGGGATGGTAAACCTAGTAAAAGTTCTTCAGCTAGCTTTTTGACAGCCTTTTTAACGAAAGAAGATTGGAAGGCAAAATGGATTACTTCGGGTTTGCCGGGCGATACGGTTAATGGTAAAGTCCCTGTTTTCAAACATCAATTTAATCTTGCTAAAAAAGTCCAGAGTGCCCGTGTATTTGTTACCTCAAAAGGGGCTTATGAGGCAAATTTAAATGGTGTAAGAGTAGGGGATTCTTATTTAAATCCAGGTTGGACAAGTTATAATAAGCATTTGCAATACCAAGTTTACGATGTGACGAATCAAGTCAAACATGGTGCTAATGAAATTCAAGTTCAACTAGCGAGCGGCTGGTTTAGAACAAGATTAGGCTGGCAAAATAATCAGAATTATTATGGATCTCAGACATCTTTGCTTTGGCAATTAGAAGTGAACTATACAGATGGAACAACTCAGACAGTGATTTCAGATGGAACCTGGCAGGTGGGATTTGGAAATATAGTATCCTCAGAAATTTATGATGGAGAACATCAAGATGCACGTGTAGGCTGGAAGGCACAAGGTCAGGCAAAGGAAGTAGCAGGTAATTTCGACGCATTGACGGCACAAATAAACGAACCGATTAAAAAGCAGGAAACGCTAACTGTAAAACGCGTTTTAACAAGTCCTAAAGGATTTCAAATTCTAGATTTTGGACAAAACATAGTAGGTTGGGTAAAGCTTAAAGTGAAAGGTTCTAAGGGTCAAAAAATAGTTTTACGTCACGTTGAAATGCTGGATAAAAAAGGCGAACCTTATTTTGATAATTTACGCTCAGCTAAAGCCTTAGCTACCTATGAGTTAAATGGGGAGGAGCATGAGGTAGAGCCTCATTTTACCTTCTTTGGTTTTCGCTATGTTCAGGTGGAAGGAATTCAAGTTAATCCATCAGATTATCAGGCCATTGCCTTACATTCTGCAATGACATCCACCGGTACTTTTGAAACAAGTAATCCACTTTTAAATCAATTGCAATCTAATATTCGCTGGGGTCAAAAAGGTAATTTTTTAGACGTGCCTACCGATTGTCCGCAACGGGATGAGCGCTTAGGATGGACTGGGGATGCGGAAGTATTCTCGAGAACAGCGTCTTTTAACTTTAATGTAAATCAATTCTTCGCTAAATGGTTGAAGGATGTAAAGTTAGATCAATTTCCGAATGGAGCAGTTCCTTTTGTTATTCCTGATATTTTAAACAAGCCCAACGCTGGTCCTGAGGCTCAAAATGGGGCTGCGGGTTGGTCTGATGCCAGCATTATTATTCCTTATAATATGTACACCACGTATGGCGATAAACAGATTTTAGAAAATCAATACGAGAGTATGAAAGCATATCTAAATTATGTTCGAGGTGTCGCTAAAAATGATTTATGGAATACGGGTTTCCAATTTGCGGATTGGCTTTCTTATCGCGTGGATGACTCGAATGGGATGATTGGGCAGAAATCAGCCGTAACTGACAACTATTTAGTAGCGCAATGTTTCTTTGCGTATAATACGGAGTTAATGATTAAAACGGCTCGTATCTTAGGTAAAACGGAGGATTATAAAGAATGGGAAAAACTACAAGATCGAATCAAACTGCAGTTCCAAAAAGAATTTATGACCGCGAATGGTCGATTGATTTCGGATACGCAGACGGCTTATATTTTAGCTTTGCAGTTTGATATGATTCCAGGGAATTTACGTCAGGCTGCTTTAGAGCGGTTAGTAAATAACATAAAGTCTTATAATTACCATCTGACAACGGGTTTCTTGGGGACACCTTTTTTAAATCCCGTATTAACTCGTTTCGGAAGAAATGATGTTGCTTACTCGCTTTTATTACAAGAATCCTATCCATCTTGGTTATATCCGGTGAAGGTTCACGGTGCGACTACGATTTGGGAACGTTGGGATTCGATGAAGCCGGATAGTACTTTTCAAGATCCTAGCATGACTTCCTTTAATCACTATGCCTATGGTGCTATTGGTGATTGGATGTACCGTACAATTGGGGGGATTGATACAGAAGAATTCGATGGGGCAGGATATAAGCAAATTGTTATTAAACCTGAATTAGGAGGTAAATTAACTTTTGCTAAGACTTCACTTGATACTCCATATGGAAAAGTTTCTACAGACTGGACAGTAAATTCGACAGATTTTATGCTTAAAGTAGAGGTTCCTGTTAATACGACGGCGACGGTTATCTTACCTTCTTTTGGTTCGAATAAACGTTTTAAAGATGGTGTGGAAATACCAGGAGAAAGAGTCCGGATAGGAAGTGGTTCATATACATTTACAATTAATTAAGAGATAATGGGTTCGATTTTAGGTCTTTTCTTCCACTCCTTGGGTGGATTTGCTTCAGGTAGTTTTTACATTCCTTATCGGAAGATTCAAGTTTGGTCATGGGAGAGTGCTTGGATTGTAGGTGGTATTTTTTCTTGGTTAATTGTGCCTATCGTGGCTGCTTGGTTGACGATTCCAGATTTCATGCAAATCATCCAAACGATTGATTCTGATACCTTCTTTTGGACTTTTGTTTTTGGTGTGCTGTGGGGAATTGGGGGTTTAACATTTGGTCTGGCTATGCGCTATTTAGGCATGTCTTTAGGTATGTCCATTGCTTTAAGTTTGTGTAGTATTTTTGGAGCGTTAGTTCCACCAATTTACCGAGAAGTGGCTGGAATTGAGGGAGATACTATTTCTCATATCGTAGGAAGTACAGGTGGACAGGTGGTATTATTAGGCATATTAGTATGTGTTTTTGGAATCTTCTTGTGTGGAAAAGCGGGAATGATGAAGGAGGGTGAACTATCTCAAGAGCAAAAGCAAGAAACGATAAAGGAATTTAGTTTAACGAAAGGCTTGATCGTCGCAACCATTTCTGGGTTGTGTTCAGCCTGCTTTAATTTCGGTATTGAAGCGGGTAAAGATATGGCGGCAGTGGCTGTTGCTAAAGGCTGTGATCCCTTGTTTCAAAACAACGTCATTTTTATTGTCGTGCTGTGGGGGGGATTTTTAACGAATTTCGTGTATTGCATGTATTTGAATTTCTCAAACAAGACTTTTGGTGATTATTTAAATGCATCAGCGCCATTACGCATGAATTATTTGTTCGCCGCAGTGGCAGGAACGACCTGGTTTTTGCAATTCTTTTTTTATGGTATGGGTGAGAGTAAATTAGGAAATGGGGCTAGTTCCTGGATTCTTCATATGGCAACCATTATCATTACCTCAAATTTCTGGGGACTGTATTTTAAAGAATGGAAGGGTGTATCTACGAAAACAATGAGAACGGTGATAGGCGGAATTCTCGTGATTTTAATTTCGGTCATCATAGTGGGTATTGGTAATTCGATTAAGTAATGCTATCCTTGATTCATATTGATGAATTTTCTTCTACGCCTAAGTACCGTCAATTAGCAAATGCCATTATTGAGGGTATTCAAAAAGGGAAAATTAAGAAAGGGGAATTACTGCCTTCTATCAATGAGGTAAGTTTTGAGCACTATATGGCTCGAATTACTGTTGAGAAAGGCTATAATTACCTTAAGCAACAAGGTATTATTGATTCAGTAAGAGGGAAAGGATTCTTTATTAAGGTAGATGAGGTGCCTCGTAATCTGCGGATTTTTCTCTTATTTAATAAATTAAGCGTACACAAGAAGCTCATATATGACGCCTTTGTTCAGGCGATTGGAGAGCAAGGTTCCATTGATTTCTACATTTATAATAATGACTTTAATCTCTTTAAGAAGATTGTAGAGAGTCGGGATCGGGATTATACCCATATGGTTTTAATTCCGCATTTTGTGGAAGGAGAAGAGATGGCGGTAGACTTGATCAATTCTTTGCCAAAGGAAAAGTTAATTTTAGTGGATAAACTTTTACCAGGTATTCAAGGGAAATTTGGGGCTGTCTATGAGAATTTTGAAAAGGACATTTACCGCAGTCTTTTGCAGGCTAAAGATCGTTTAATGACCTACCATTCGCTTAGACTCGTTTTCCCAACCTCTAGTTATTATCCGCAGGAAATTGTTCAAGGCTTTGTGAACTTTTGCCGCGACTTTGCATTTGAATACCAGGTAGTTGAATCTGTTTTAGATGATAATTTACAAAAGGGTAAAGCGTATATAACGGTCATGGAAGATGATTTAATCTCCATATTGGATCGTGTAAAGGATCAAGGATTACTGCTAGGTAAGGACATTGGAATTCTTTCGTATAATGAAACTCCGATTAAACGCCTGTTATTCGATGGAATTTCTACCATCTCTACTGATTTTGAGGCCTTAGGGAAAAAAGCGGCAGAATTAGTATGGACGAATGAACGAAGTAAAATTGAAAATCCCTTTCTGTTTATTTCCCGCGCATCCCTTTGAGTGAGATATTATTTGGCAAAATTCACATTTAACAGCCTATTTGCTTTGCATTTTTGCAAAAAAAACGCCATTTTTGTAGCTTAATTATAATTCTAGCGACTTTAAAACTAATTGATATAATGAGTAATTCCCCAACAACCTTATTTGATAAAGTATGGGATTCACACGTAGTTCGCAAAATTGCTGATGGTCCTGATGTATTCTTCATTGATCGTCATTTTATTCACGAAGTAACGTCCCCAGTAGCTTTTTTAGGTCTTGAAACACGTGGTATTGGTGTTTTATTTCCTGAGCGTACTTTTGCGACAGCCGATCACAATACGCCTACGATTAATCAACATTTACCTGTAGAGGACCCACTTTCAGCTAATCAATTGTTGCAATTGGAGAAGAATACCGCCAAATATGGTATTTCTCATTGGGGTTTAGGAAATCCTAAGAATGGTATTGTTCACGTTGTTGGTCCTGAAAACGGAATTACTTTACCTGGTATGACGATTGTTTGTGGGGATTCTCACACGTCTACACACGGAGCATTTGGTGCCATTGCGTTCGGTATTGGTACTTCTGAAGTGGAGATGGTTCTATCCTCTCAATGTATCATGCAACCTAAGCCCAAGAAGATGCGTATTAACGTAAATGGGGCTTTAGGGAAAGGAGTTACACCTAAAGACGTGGCCTTGTACATTATTTCTAAATTAACGACCTCGGGAGCTACAGGTTATTTCGTAGAATACGCAGGAGATGTGTTTGAAAAAATGTCGATGGAAGGTCGCATGACTGTTTGTAACCTAAGTATTGAAATGGGAGCTCGTGGTGGAATGATTGCACCAGATCAAACGACTTTTGATTACATCAAAGGTCGTGAGTTAGCTCCTAAAGGTGCGGATTGGGATAAACAATTAGCGTATTGGAAAACATTAAAAACAGACGCTGGCGCTTCTTTTGATGAAGAAATTACCTTCTCAGCATCTGATATTGAACCGATGATTACCTATGGTACTAACCCAGGCATGGGTATGGGTATCTCTAAAAATATCCCTAATGCGAACGATGTAGAAGGTGGTGTGGCTACTTATGAGAAATCATTAGAATATATGGGCTTTGCTCAAAATGATTCGATGATTGGTAAAAAGGTAGATTACGTATTTATCGGATCTTGTACGAATGGTCGCATCGAAGACTTCCGTGCTTTCGCTTCGATTGTGAAAGGTCGCAAGAAAGCGGATCATGTGACGGCTTGGGTTGTACCAGGATCTCATATCGTAGAAGCACAAATCAGAGAAGAAGGTATCTATGATATCTTGACGGAAGCCGGTTTTGCCTTACGTCAACCGGGTTGTTCAGCTTGTTTAGCTATGAATGACGACAAAATTCCAGCTGGAAAATATGCGGTAAGTACGTCTAACCGTAATTTTGAAGGCCGTCAAGGTCCAGGTTCTCGTACTTTATTAGCGAGTCCATTAGTCGCTGCTGCGGCTGCCATTACAGGTGTAGTCACTGACCCTAGAGAATTTTTATAAGATCGAATAAATACAAAGCATTATGGCTTACGATAGTTTTAATATACTAAAAAGTTCAGCAGTACCACTTCCTATTGAGAATGTGGATACAGACCAAATCATCCCTGCTCGTTTCTTGAAAGCAACGGAGCGTACCGGTTTTGGTGATAATTTATTTAGAGATTGGCGTTACGATAAAAACGATGCTCCTAAGACAGATTTCGTTTTAAATAACCCGACCTATTCAGGTAAGATTTTAGTAGGAGGAAAGAACTTCGGTTCAGGTTCTTCTCGTGAACACGCGGCCTGGGCAATCTATGATTATGGTTTCCGTTGCGTAGTTTCTTCTTTCTTCGCAGATATCTTCCGTGGAAATGCCATTAACGTGGGTGTTCTTCCGGTTCAAGTGAGTCCTGAATTCTTGCACGAGATCTTTACAGCTATTGAAGCTGATCCGAAAGCGGAATTAGAAGTTAACCTTCCAGACCAAACGATTACGATCGTTTCTACTGGCGCTTCTGAAAAATTTGCGATAAACGGTTACAAGAAGAATAATTTATTGAATGGTTTCGATGACATCGATTATTTACAAGCGATGAAATCTGAAATCAGTGCTTTCGCACAAAACCGCTAGTCTTTTGAAACGCCACATAGAAATAATGGACACGACCCTTCGCGATGGGGAACAAACCAGCGGAGTATCGTTTTCAGCCTCAGAAAAGTTAACCATAGCTCAATTACTATTGACTGAATTAAAAGTCGATCGTATTGAGATTGCGTCTGCGCGTGTATCTGAAGGTGAATTTCAAGCAGTGAAGAAGATTACATCTTGGGCGGCAACTAATGGGTTCTTAGATAAAGTAGAGGTTTTGACCTTTGTGGATGGGGGAACGTCTGTTCAATGGATGTTAGACGCGGGTGCTAAGGTGATGAATTTGTTGACCAAAGGCTCCTTAAATCACCTTCAACATCAGCTTAAGAAAACTCCTGAGCAACATTTCAAGGAAATTGGAGAAACCATTGCTTTAGCTAAATCAAAGGGACTTTCGGTGAATGTTTATCTGGAGGATTGGAGTAATGGGATGCGCAATAGTGCAAACTATGTTTTTCAATACTTGGATTTCCTACAAACACAGCCTGTTGATCGGGTTCTTTTACCAGATACATTGGGGATTTTAACTCCCTATGAGGTTGCTGATTTTATCAAGCAATTGATTGCACGTTATCCTAAAACACATTTCGATTTCCACGCCCATAACGACTATGATTTAGGTACAGCTAACGCCTTAGAGGCAGTTCGTTGTGGCGTGCATGGTCTACACTTAACGGTGAATGGCATGGGGGAGAGAGCAGGAAATGCACCTCTTGCTAGTGTTATTGCCGTATTGAATGATTATCAGACGGATGTAAAGACGTCGGTTTGCGAAAAGTCACTTTATCGCGTGAGTAAGTTAGTGGAGACTTTTTCTGGTTTCCGTATTCCAGTAAATAAGCCGGTGGTGGGGGAGAATGTGTTTACGCAGACGGCTGGTATTCATGCGGATGGGGATAAGAAGAATAATCTGTACCATAATGATTTAATGCCGGAGCGTTTTGGCAGAGAGCGAAAATACGCTCTAGGTAAAACATCAGGAAAGGCTAATATTGAAAATAATCTGGCAGCACTTGGGATTCAATTGTCTGATCAAGATTTAAAGATTGTGACTCAGCGTATCATTGAATTAGGTGATCGCAAAGAGGTCGTTACCCAAAATGACCTTCCTTACATCATATCTGATGTGCTAGATAGCAATACGATAGAGGAACGAGTTCAAGTGTTGAATTACGTACTAACTCATTCGAAAGATTTACGTCCTTCTGTTACGCTTAAAATTTCGATTGATGGCGATGTATTTGAGGAGCATGCGCAAGGGGATGGTCAATACGATGCGTTTATGAAGGCATTAAGTATCATCTTTGAGAAGCATGGTAAAATTCTACCTGTGTTAAAGGATTATGCGGTGCGTATTCCACCAGGTGGTGATTCAGATGCGCTTTGTGAGACGATTATTACCTGGTCTAATGCCGGTAAAGAGTTAATTACAAGAGGTTTAGATTCTGACCAAACTGTGTCAGCGATTAAAGCCACCCAAAAAATGTTGAATTTGATTTAATAATATACTAATGGCGAAGAAGCATATTTTAATTGTTCCAGGTGATGGAATCGGTCAAGAAGTGACCGAAGTAGGTAAAAAAGTATTAGAGAAAATTGCGGCTAAGTTTGGTCATGATTTTACGTATGACGAAGCATTAATAGGTCACGTGGCTATCGAAGCGACGGGAGATCCATTACCAGCGGAGACATTAGAGAAAATGAAGGCATCTGATGCTGTCTTGTTCGGCGCAGTAGGTCATCCGAAATACGATAACGATCCTTCGGCAAAAGTACGTCCTGAGCAAGGTTTATTGAAAATGCGTAAGGAGTTGGGTCTTTATGCGAACCTACGTCCTATCAAATTGTTTGATGAATTATTAAGTGCGTCTAGCATTAAGCCAGAAATTCTAAAAGGAGCTGATATTTTGTTCTTCCGTGAATTGACTGGGGATATTTATTTCGGAGAAAAAGGTCGTAAGAATAATGGTGATACTGCCTATGACGTGGCAGAATATAGCCGTTACGAAGTGGAGCGTATTGGTCGTAAGGCGTTTGAAGCTGCACGTACACGTAAGAAGCATTTAGTATCTGTGGATAAGGCGAACGTATTAGAATCATCCCGTTTATGGCGTGAAGTAATCCAAAAGTTAGCCCTAGAATACCCTGATGTAACTGTGGAATACCAGTTCGTAGATGCAACGGCGATGTTGTTAATCAAGGACCCAAAGCGTTTTGACGTCGTAGTTACAGCGAATTTATTCGGTGATATCTTAACGGATGAAGCGTCTCAAATTGCAGGGTCGATGGGTATGTTAGCCTCAGCATCTATTGGTGATGGAACAGGTGTTTATGAGCCAATTCACGGTTCTGCACACGATATCACTGGAAAAGGCTTAGCGAATCCAATGGCCTCTGTTTTATCTGCAGCTTTATTATTAGATATTTCTTTTGGGATGAAGGCAGAGTCAGAGGTAGTTATCAATGCAGTGGATCAGGTATTGAAGAAAGGTTTCCGTACAAGTGATATTGCAGATGCAACAACGGATAAATCACTGATTTTAGGAACTGATGCCATCGGCGAAGAAATCTTGAAATTGATTTAATCGAATTAACTCGTATTTTTATGCTCAGTGTCTTCGGATGCTGAGCATTTTTTTTACCTAGACATTTCATCTATGAAACACGTATTTCTACTTCTTTTCGCATTTAGCGTTTTAGGCCAAAGCCCCAAAGAAAAAATTCAAGTCACTGATCTATTAAAAATCAAAACGGCCGGTAAGCCGCTTGTATCACCTAAGGGAGATCAATTTATTTATACGGTCACTTCGATTGTAGATGATCCAGATAAGAAAGGTGATTTCGTCTATCAAACCCATTTGCATTTGGGAAATTTGAGTACCGGCGAAACTCGTGCTTTAACCTCAGGTAAAAATTCGATTTCTTCTCCAGTTTGGAGTCCGGATGGATCTAAAATTGCTTTTACACGTGATATGGGTTCAAAATCTCAAGTGTACGTGTTGGACTTAGCAGGAGGAGAGCCTCAGGCTATTACGAACGTTCCATTTGCAGCTTCGAATCCTTTTTGGTCTAGTAATGGGAAAGAGATCTATTTTCAATCCTCTTTTACTTTAAAAGAGTTTATAGTCGATTCTGTTTACAACAAGAAAGGAATGATTCCTTCTTGGACTATAGAGAAACCAATGCATTCAGGTATTTCCAAAAAAGCAAAGCCTAATCCAAATGGTTCTTTAGAGGAAGTTCGTGCTTATTTGGCTCAAAACGAAGTAGATAAAAAGGCCAAAGTAATTAATCGATTGAATTTTCAAGAGGAAGCCGCTACTACCTCGGAAATACCTTTGCCTGCTCTGTTTAAAACAAGTTTAACAGGCAAACCTGAATTGGTGAATAATCCGTATCAACGCTGGTCGGATTTTGAGATTGCCAAGAATGGAATCTATGCCTCTATCCCAGCAGATTCTTTAGCACATCCTGATAAAGTCTTAGATTCTTACATCGGTATGAATAACCGTGTTTTTTACCAGAAAAAGGGCTATCGCATGTCTAATTTGACACTTTCTCCATCAGAGAAGTGGCTTGCCTTTCAAGAAGCTAAATCCACCGGAGTACAAAATGCTACCTTGAATATCATTTCTACAAGTCAACCAACAAGCCCAATTAAAGTATCATTCGATCGCGTGATTACACAAGTAAAATGGTCTAATGATGAAAATACGTTATACTTTACGGCTCAAGATCAGGGTGGTGTTCCCTTGTTCAGCTATGACTTAAATTCGAAGGAAATAAAACAACTATCGACTAATTCTGAGGGTATCTTGGGTTTTGATATAGCTAGTTCAGGATTTATTTATGCCAAAACAGGGATCGAAAATCCCTCTGAAATTTATTTGAAATCATCAGAGGCTGAAAAAAGATTCACCTCATTGAATGTGGAATGGTTAGCTACAAAGGAAATTGTTAAGCCTATTAAACATACCTTCACTAATACGAAAGGCCAAAAAGTCGATTACTGGGTAATGAAACCCACCACTTATGAAGCAGGCAAAAAGTATCCACTAGTTTTAGAAATTCATGGTGGACCTTCAGCCATGTGGGGAACAGGTGAAGCAAGCATGTGGCATGAATTTCAATATTATGCAGCCAAAGGAATGGGAGTCGTTTATGCGAACCCGCGCGGTTCAGGTGGTTATGGAACAGATTATCTAGCTGCCAATGTCAAAGATTGGGGGACTGGTCCTACTTCTGACGTCATGAAGGCGATGGATTTAGCTATTGCCGAAGGTTGGGCAGATACCACGCAATTGGCTGTAACTGGAGGATCTTACGCGGGTTATTTAGTCGCTTGGATCGTGGGACACACGAATCGCTTTAAAGTGGCCTGCGCACAGCGTGGCGTATATGAATTAAGCACTTTTATGGGTGAAGGTAATGCTTGGCGCTTAGTGCCTAACTATTTCGGAGGATACCCTTGGGAGAAAACCACAAAAGCAATACTAGATCGAGAATCGCCTTATTCGTACGTACAAAATATCAAAACGCCTCTGGTCATTTTCCACGGTGAAAATGATTTACGCACTGGTGTTATACAGAGTGAGATGCTTTACAAAAGCCTAAAAGTGTTAGGTCGTGATGTCGAATATGTTCGTCATCCAGGAGGTACACATGAATTAACACGTTCTGGCAATAACCGCCAACGTATCGATCAGATGTTACGGACGTATGAGTTCTTCTCGCGATATCTAAAGATTCAGTAGGGTAAAGATTATAGAGTAGAGAGTATAGAGTATAGATAATTTATTGCCATCTCTACTCTATACTCTATTATCTCTACTCTGACATTTTAACTAAATTACGGTTACAAATTATGGCACAGCACAATTTTAACTGTGATTTAGTTAAAATAGCGCCAATCCTCATTCCCCTTCACCTTCAGTAAACACTGATAAATCAGTTCGATGACTGCATTCATGTCGTCCTTAGCGATAGTTTCCACGGTCGTGTGCATGTATTTTAAAGGTAAGCTGATTAAGGCAGAAGCAACTCCTTCTGTTGCATAGGCAAACGAATCAGTGTCTGTTCCTGTAGAGCGAGATACCGCTTGTCTTTGAAAATCAATCTTATTTTCTTCTGCTATATCGATGATGAAGTCCCGGACATTATTTTGAACAGCTGGACCATAACATATCACCGGACCTTTACCACAAGCCATATCGCCTTGCGTCTTTTTGTTATACATGGGTGATTGTGTGTCATGCGTCACATCTGTAATGAAGGCTAAATCGGGTTTCAGTCGACGTACGATCATTTCTGCACCACGTAAACCAATTTCTTCCTGAACGGAATTCACCACATATAAGGTAAATGGTAATTGAATGTTATTCTCCTTGATTTTTCTAGCTACTTCTGCAATCATATAACCACCGATACGGTTATCCAAAGCACGGCCTACTAAATATTTGCCGTTTAATTCCATCAAACCATCTTCGAAAGTCACGACAGTACCTACGTGAATGCCCATTTCTTCCACTTCCTTTTTATTGGATGCACCACAGTCGATGAATATATCTGTTATGCCTGGAGCTTTGTCTTTGGCAATATCCCGTACATGAATGGCTGGCCACCCAAAAATACCTTTTACCACCTTATCCTTCGTATGAATATTTGCACGCATGGAAGGAGCAATTAAGGCGTCAGAACCACCATTTCTGCGCAAAAATAAATACCCGTTATCATCAATGTAATTCACAAACCAAGAAATTTCATCCGCATGTGCTTCGATGACCACTTTATAAGGTTGACCAGGATTGATAACACCTACCGCAGTACCATAGGTATCTATGATTTTTTCATCGATAAAGGGTTGGATATATTCTAACCAAATTATTTGGCCACTTGCCTCAAAACCAGTAGGGGATGCATTATTTAAATAGGCGTATAAAAATTCATTTGCGTTCATATGCGGAATAATATTTAATTTGATCTACTCAAATTTACGTTTTTATTGCTTTTTTAATAGTAAAAATGGAGGTAAAAACAGAGAAAGATTGTATTTTTGAATGATTAAGAGGTCTAAGAATATTTAATATACAAGAGATGAAGAAAATAGCGGTATTTACATCAGGTGGTGATGCGCCAGGAATGAATGCGTGTATTCGTGCGATTGTTCGGGGAGCTGCTTACCATGGAGTAGAGGTTTTTGGGATTGTGCGTGGATATAATGGTATGATTAAAGGGGATATAATCCCGTTGAATTCTCAATCTGTTAGTAATATTATTCAACGTGGTGGTACGATTTTAAAATCAGCCCGTTCGAAAGAATTTATGACAGCTGAAGGTCGTAAAAAAGCATACGATAAATTACAAGAATTAGGTATTGAAGGTTTAGTTGCCATAGGTGGAAACGGTACATTTACAGGTGCTGAAATATTCTACAATGAGTATAAAATACCCACAGTAGGTGCGCCAGGAACTATTGATAATGACTTATACGGAACAGATTACACCATTGGTTTTGATACAGCTGTGAATACGGCTTTAGATGCGGTGGATAAAATTAGGGATACGGCAGATTCGCATGATCGCGTATTTTTTATTGAAGTGATGGGGCGTGACTCTGGTTATATTGCCATCCAATGTGCCATTGCAGGTGGTGCTGAATCTGTGATGATACCGGAGAATTTAACATCTGTAGATGAAATAGCAGCTATTCTTCAGAAAGGTTTTGATAAGAAAAAATCATCTTCTATTGTCATTGTGGCGGAAGGTGATGAAGAAGGAAATGCTCAAATCGTAGCGAAGAATATCAAAGATAAGATGGATGCGAATTTAGATATTCGGGTGACTACTTTAGGTCATATTCAAAGAGGGGGTATTCCTACAGCTTATGACCGTATTTTAGCTAGTAGATTAGGTTTAGGGGCTCTGGAAGGCTTGTTACGTGGCGAGAAGAATGTCATGGCTGGGGTAGTAAACAACCAATTAATTTACACTCCTTTCCACGATACCATTACGAAGAAGAAGCCCGTTTCTGAGGATTTAATTCGAATGGTGGAGATTTTGTCTTCTTAAGCAAATCCAACCACTTTATAGATAACGTATCCGGCCATTTCTCTGATTAAATCAGCGAATTTACTTAGGTTACGTTCTTGCGGAATGACTAAATCAAGGATACCTGAAGGGGTATCCTTTTTCTTGATGTCTGCCGGGTAATCATCTACTTTGAATCCCTCTTTTACGTAACATGCTTTGGCTCTAGGCATGTGCATAGCAGAAGTGACTAATAACATTTTTTCTGCCAAAAAAGGTTTTAAAACCAGCTTCGTATAGGTTGCATTTTCGTGGGTATTTCTGGCCTGCTCTTCTAAATAAATATCTTTTGAATCTACCCCCATCGCGATTAAAATGTCTTTTACCTTTTTGCTTTCTTGGGTATCGTCGATTTTTAGTCCCTTGATGTTGACATTTCCTCCCGTGATTAAAAGCTTTTTAATTTTTCCTTGTTTGTATAATAATAAGGGTTGAATAAAGCGATCTGCTGTTTCTCCAGTTCTATATCCTTCCCCAGAACGTATCATTCCTCCGCCTAAAATAATGCACCATTGATAAGTTTGATTTATTTGTTTTTGCGGGCTTTCATAAGCGAGGAAGAACTGATTGACAAACCATCCATTGGTTAACAAGAGGAGTAGGCCTATCGTAATGGCTATGAAGCGCTTAGAGAAACGAGAAAAATAGGCAAAAACGAGTAGAATAAATATCCAACATATAGGTTGAAGTATAAAGTCTAGAATTTTAGAAAGGATAAAAAACATTGTAAATTTGGTAGCGTAGTCACAAATTTATTCTAATCTCATGAAAGTACTAGGTTCTCTTCTTTTTATTTTACTTTTCAACTTTTGCTCAATCGCACAATACGATATACATGGTAAAATAAAGGGCTTAGCTAATTCTGAGGTTTATTTAGCGCACTATTTTGGCTATAATCAGCAGGTAATTAAAGATACCGTCAGGGCGGATGAATCGGGAGAATTTCATTTCAAGGGTTCTGAGAACTTGCCTAAAGGACTTTACTTGATTTCATTTTTAAAGTCTAAATATATTGACATTGTGGTTGAGGATCCTCGTTTTTCATTTACACTAGATACGCTGAATATTTTAAATTCGATTTCATTCCAAAATTCCCCAGAAAATTCGGCTTTTTATTCCTTTCAGCGTAAGATGAATGACCTGTATGGAGCTCTAAATCAGCCCTCATTATCTCCAGATCGGAAGAAAAGTTTATTGTCAGAAATCCAGCAGTTCCAGAAACAATGGAAGGCGACACACAAGGATTTGTTTGTTTCTAAACTGATTGAATCCTCTTTTGATCCGGAAATTCCTGTTTATGCTGGTTCCCTAAAGAGTAAGTCAGATAGTACAAAAATGCAGTTATTTCAATATCATTATTACAAGAAGCATTATTTTGATGGTGTTGATCTATCGGATGAACGGATGGTAAGGACTCCATTCTTGCAACGGAAGTTAGAGCGATTCTTTAAAGATTTAGTGGTCCAGGAAGCAGATTCGATTTCGAAAGAAGCTGATCTTATTTTGGCCAAAGCAAAAGATACCGAAGTTCGCCGCTACATCATCTATAAAATTGCTAGTACTTATGAAAATAATCCGATTTTAGGGACGGATGGCGCCTTTGTTCATTTAGCGGAGAAGTATTACATAGGTGAACCGGCTTTATGGGATACGAGTACAGTTCGTCGAATGAAAGAAAGAGTAGCTATTATTAAGCCTTTACTTCTTGGGAAGCCATTTCCTAAAATGTATTTAACGGATGTAGTTGGTAAAGAAATAAATATGGCTGTTTTACCATTTAAATACACGGTGGTCTTTATTTATGATCCGGATTGTAGTCATTGCAAACAAGAAACTCCTAAACTAGTCGCACTTTCCAGTTTTTTTGCTGCTAAAAATGTGGGAGTAGTGGCTAGTTCGATTGTTCGTGATAAACAGGCTTGGAAGAAATTTATAAACGAGTTTAAAATAAGTTCATGGGTGAATGGAATAGATGTACACTTGAATGCAGCCACTGGTAAGGAGGAGTATTATACGGATTTTAGAAACAAGTTTGATGTATATTCTACTCCGGTGGTGTATGTGCTTGATCAGCAAAAGAAAATTGTAGGTAAGCGTATTCCAGTGGAAAATTTAAAAGACTTTATTCAATACTTAGAGAATAAGCGGAAATAATTTTATCGTTTATAATACTTCTTGTTGATGTATTTTTTGTTCTTCACGTTCTTCTTCATTTTATAATGTGTCTTGTACTTTAGACGTGATTTTTGATAGAAGTTTCGACTGAATTTAGGAGTACTTTCTAAAGCTAATTTTTGGTAGGGGATGAGCATTAATTCATTCTCAAATCCAACAAGTTTAATCTTTACCTTAACTAGGCCAATTTTCTTTAAATTAAGCTTTTTAGCGGCTGCTTCAGATAAATCGATGACTCGACCTTTTTTGTAGGGTCCTCTGTCATTAATCCGCACAATGACACTTCTTCTGTTAGCTAGGTTAGTCACCTCAACAAGTGCATTAAAAGGGAATTTCTTATGTGCTGCGGTTAGTTTTGTTTTCTTTAATTTTTCACCACTGGCAGTTTTCTTGCCGTAAAATGAATTGGCATAGAAAGAAGCGATACCCACCTTTTCGTAGCCTAGATCTTGGCTTTTTACCGAAAAAGATAAAAATAGCACTACGAATAGAACTATTGATGGTATTTTTATCATTTAAATGATGGATGATGATTGTAAAGATGGGGGTTTATCTTGGGATATAAAAATGAGGGCTTGCTCCAGAGCTTCTTAATTCTTTTGATTTTTTTTGAGTGAATGAGAATAAATAGTAGATTTACACATTGTGAAACCATAATTTAAATACCCGTGGAAGAAAGAGATAGAGAAGAATTATTTTCTAAACGTATTAGAGCTGGAAAGAGAACGTATTTTTTTGATGTGAAGTCTACACGCTCTCAAGATTATTACATTACCATTACTGAAAGTCGTCGTCATCAAAAGGAAGATGGATTTGTGTATGAAAAACATAAAATGTTCTTGTACAAAGAAGATTTTGATAAGTTTGTCGAAGGGTTAAATGAGGCAGTTAATCACGTAAAGACAGAATTAATGCCAGACGTTGATTTTTCTTCCTTTAATCGGGATGAAGATGAATTCGGTGGAACCGAATTAAAGTGGGAATAATATCCTTTAAAATATTTGAAAAAGCCTCTGAGAAATCAGGGGCTTTTTTGATTTTTAGCCGTACTTTTGTGCTTTCATTTTTAAAATTACTATGGGATTAACTTGTGGAATTGTCGGATTGCCTAACGTAGGAAAATCAACTTTATTTAGTGCTATTTCTTCTAACAAAGCGGAAGCAGCGAATTATCCGTTTTGTACGATTGAGCCCAACGTAGGGATTGTTACTGTACCGGATGAGCGCTTAAATGTATTAGCTGAATTAGTGAAGCCTAACCGTATTTTACCCACGGTGATTGAATTTACAGATATTGCAGGTTTAGTAAAAGGGGCTTCTACTGGTGCTGGTTTAGGTAATAAATTCTTAGCGAATATTAGAGAAGTAGATGCCATCATTCACGTTGTTCGTTGTTTTGAAGATGAGAACATTGTTCACGTAGAAGGTCGAGTAAACCCAGTAAGTGATAAGGAAATTATAGATTTAGAGCTTCAGATTAAGGATTTGGACTCGGTTGATAAAAAGATATCTAAAACGGAACGTGCAGCGAAGGCCGGTGATGCCAAAGCAAAAGCGGAGTTAGCCGCTCTATTGCAGTTTAAATCTACCTTAGAAGAGGGTAAATCAGCACGTACGGTTGTTATGGATGATGATTTACGTCAGGCAGCCATTGGGGATTTATATCTTTTAACGGATAAGCCAGTAATTTATGTGGCAAACGTAGATGAAGCTTCTATTGCTGCAGGCGGTAATGCTTATGTAGACGAATTAAAGGCGAATGTAGCTCCTGAAAATGCAGAAGTGGTCGTTGTTTGTGCCGCATTAGAAGCGCAAATTGCTGAAATGGAAGATATGGATGATCGTGCGATGTTCTTAGAAGAATACGGTTTGAAAGAATCGGGTTTAGATAAATTAATTCGTAGTTCTTACCATTTATTAAACTTAATTACCTATTTCACCGCTGGTGTACAGGAAGTTCGTGCGTGGACGATTCAAAGAGGTTGGAAGGCTCCAGCAGCCGCTGGTGTGATTCACACGGATTTTGAGCGTGGTTTTATTCGCGCTGAGGTAATTAAGTTAGCGGATTATGTAGCTTATAAAACAGAGGCTGGTTGCAAGGAAGCGGGTAAATTAAGTGTGGAAGGGAAAGATTATACCGTACAAGACGGTGATATTATGCACTTCCGCTTTAACGTATAGTGACTAGCGACTAACCACTTTCTACTGCCCACTTACAACGGACGTGTATCCGACTAGAGCATCATAACGAGTCCCTGGTTTTTGGAAGTAAACAAGTATCTCGTAGCTATTTTCGGTTTGTGAATAATTTCCCTCTAATGTCGTGTTAGAGGGATTTTTGCTTTTAAATTGGTAGTTATAGATACCTTGTTTTAAAATTGTAGAGTACTCCAGTAAACCAGAGGAAGGGTTTAATTGTAGTGGTGAGTCATTTTGGTAATCATTAAACCCACCTACCACGTAGGTGTTTTCCTCTATGCTTTGAGTTTTGAGTCGGAAAGTGCAGTTTACATAGTCTGCTTGTAAAGGATTATTTCGGCTTTCATACGATTCTACCACGAATGCTCCATTGCTATCAGCACGTTGAATATAAGGATATAAGCCTTGGGCTTGTTCAGTTTGGGTGCTTATTGTATTGTACTTATCTCCTGTCTCGATATGTTCTACATAGGACAATTTTTGTTGAGCACTTCGAAGATCAATCATTCTGAATTCGTTAGAACCCGGAAAAGCATTTTCTTGAGCATAGAAGGGAAAGGTCAAGCTGTTTTCTTGCAGATTAAATTGACCTGTAGGTAGCCTTTTTAGCAGATTAGGAGATTGGTGATTTTGGCGGATTTGAATGGATAATTGATCGTCACCCGTAAAGTTTAAACTAGGGGGAATGAGTAATTTGAAATCAATGCTTTGGTGTGTGGCGCGTAATGAATTTGTTTTAGCAAAGGAAAATTGTGTACCAATTTGCATTAACTGCTCTGCAACGGAAAAGCGCACACAGAGAACAGTGTCCTTTTTGTTTCGTTTATTATAAACCATCGCTATATAATTACCACTTACCTTCAAGGAGGGGATGGGGACAGTATAATGCAAATAAGGGACTTTTGTTCCTACAGAGGATTCCGGGTTCCGTAAGGGGATATCATTAAAATCCGATAAGTATTCGAGATCAGCTAAGGGAGATGGTTTCCAATCTGACTGGCAATGAATTAGTCGAAAATAGTAATTGGGGTAGTTTAAGCCTAAATCATCAAATTGAAGCGAGGCCTTTTGCTCTGATCCCCAATTTAATACCACGTTGGGATGTAGAAAGGCACTTTCATTTTGAATGAATGCCGTCTTGATATTCGGATGGTGAATTTTGGTCTGTATTTGGCCTAATCCCAAAAAAGGAAGACCTATCAAAAGCAAAAGCGATAAATAGGTCTTCATGTGATTTAAATTAAAGCTTCCCAGGATGCAGTCGTTGATGATAACTTCTCCTTTTCAGCAGCTAGATCTGCTTCTAATTTCTTCAATCCCGTGTAATCCACGGCATTAGCTAAATCTACCATTTTAGCTTCAATAGAGGCGATATTTTGCTCTATCACCATGATTTCTGCTTCTAGCTTTTCAATTTGCTTTGATTGGTTGGGAGATTTAGCCTCTACAGGTGCTAGTTCGGGCTTAGGTTTTGCTGCCGTTTTTACTGCTTGCGGTTTAGCAGTGTCACGTGTGGCCATCCAAGTCTCGTACTCATCGAAAGTTCCTGGATATTCTTTGATCTCATGATCTTCAATGTACCAAATCTTATTCGCGATGTTTGTCACGAAATATCGGTCGTGGGAAACGACTACATACGTTCCTTCGTATTGTTGCAATGCTTGAATAAGGATATTCACTGATTGCATATCTAAGTGATTCGTAGGCTCATCGAGTAGTAGAAAGTTGGCTTCCGAAATCAATACTTTAGCTAGAGCTACGCGTGATTTTTCCCCTCCAGAAAGTACTTTGATTTTTTTGAACACCTCTTCTCCGGAAAACAAGAAACAACCCAAGACAGAACGTAATTCCATCTCCGTTTTAGTCGTTCCTGTGGCTTTTAACTCTTCAATTAAGGTGTTTTCTACCGTTAAACTTTCTAATTGGTGTTGAGCGAAGAAAGATTCGATTACATTATGTCCTGTCCTTCTTTCTCCATCTATCTGTTCCGTCCCTGAAATGATACGTAACAAGGTAGATTTACCTTTACCATTCGCACCAATCAAGGCAATTTTGTCTCCTCGATTGATAGTTGCAGAAGTATTTTTTAAGATAACCTTTTCACCAAAAGCTTTGGAAATATGTTCTAAGAACAGAATAAAGCGACCTGGTTCCGTCCCGAAATTGAACTTAAAGTTCACTTTCGCTTTTTCATCGATGACATCATCAATGATGTCAATGCGATCCAATGCTTTTACGCGAGATTGTACTTGTCTTGCTTTCGAAGCTTTGGCTTTAAAACGTTCGATAAATCGCTCAGTTTGACGAATTTGAGCTTGTTGGTTTTCAAAAGCTCCTTTTTGAATCTCGTTACGTAAGGCTTTTTCCTCCATGTAGAAGGAATAATTTCCAGGATATAGCGTGATTTTAGCGCCAGAAACTTCGGCAATATTATCAATCGTACGATCTAAGAAATAGCGATCGTGAGAAACCACAACAATGGAACCTTCGTAATCGTGTATGTATTTTTCTACCCATTCAATGGAAGGCAAATCCAAGTGGTTAGTAGGCTCATCGAGAAGGAGTAAAGCCGGCTTTTGTAATAATAATTTAGCTAACATCACCCGCATTCTCCATCCCCCAGAAAATAACTTTAATGGACGATGTAAATCGTCGGTACTAAACCCTAGACCTTCTAAAATTTCTTCTGTACGCGATTGAATGGTATATCCATCTAAACGCTCGAAATCTTCTTGAAGTTTAGCTAATAAATCGATGTCTTTGTCTTCATAATTTGTTTCCATTTTATGAAGCACTTTATCAATCTCTTTCTGAAGTTCTAATTGTTTCTCAAAAGCCTGCATGGCCACATTTAAAATGCTGTCATCGGTTTGATAAGACAATAAATCTTGGTTTAAAAACCCAATCGTACAATCGCCAGATTTAGATATGTTTCCACCATCTGGTGTGTATTCGCCTGAAATCAGGCGTAGTAAAGTAGATTTACCTGTACCATTGGCACCGATTAATCCGATTTTAGTCTTAGGCTTGATGTGTAAACTAGCCCCTTCGTACAAGGCGCGACTTCCGAAATAGAAGTTTAAATTAGATATTGATAACATGTTACAAAGATAGCCGTTTTCTCGCATTTAGACCACCCAAATGTGGACATTTGACTAATTCTTCTAAGTTCGAATAGGCGACCTCAGTTTTTGTGTATCCCAAAGCCTTAGACAAAGCCATCGTACGATTATTATCACCCATCGACCATTCAATATCGTCCATTGTCATTTGGCAAGGATGTTCATAGCCGCATGCATGCGTTATTTCAGCTATTTCTTTCACCAAGGTGTAATGATATCGGTAATAGCGTTCGCTTTTTAAAGTGACATCGATTCCGGCTTGTAACCACTTGTTAGAGGTTGCAATACCCGTAGGGCAGTGGTTTGTATGGCATTTTTGGGCCTGGATACAACCGATCGACATCATTGCTTCACGTGCAATGTGAATACTATCTGCTCCCATAGCAAAGGCCATTAAGGCTTTTTCAGGGAATCCTAATTTACCGGAGGCAATGAAGAAGATTTTATCGGTCAAATTATGACGTTGAAAGATTTGGTAAATCTTTGCAAAAGCAAAGGTAAATGGCATCGAAACGTGATCTGCGAAGGCGTGAGGTGCAGCACCAGTACCGCCTTCACCGCCATCAATGGTGATAAAGTCAGGCCCTATTTCATTCTTAGCCATGAAAGCAGCTAATTCTTCCCATTGCTCTAGTTTACCAATGGCCGATTTAACACCGACTGGCAGGCCCGTTTCTTTGGCCATAGATTCAATAAAGTCGACCATTTCTGGTACGTTGGAGAATTCAGAGTGAAAGGCTGGTGAGATGGCATCTTTGTCCATCGGTATATGTCGAATCTCCGCGATCTCCTTGTTTATTTTAGATTTAGGTAACATACCGCCTTTCCCTGGCTTAGCACCTTGAGAAAGCTTTAACTCAATCGCTTTAATGCACGGATTGTCAGCTACCTTTTGCTTTAATTTTTCCATGGAGAATCGCCCATCCAGTTCTCTGACTCCGAAATAGGCGGTTCCAATGTTTAACATAACATCAGCCCCATTTTGATGGTAGGGTGATAATGAACCTTCTCCGGTATTATGGTAACAGCCTGCTAATAAGGCGCCTTTATTTAAGGATTCGACGGCTTTAGCCGAAAGTGACCCGTAGCTCATTCCGGATATGTTAACTACGGAGTAGGGACGAAAAGGTTTGGCCCTTTTATGGTATAAACCAATGACTTTGGCGGCTGGTAAAACACCAGGGTTTTGATGGTAAAGGTGATCCTTAGAGGGATTATAGCCCATCATCGCATTTTTGATGAAGATATAACCGGGTGAACTGAAGTCTTGATCAGTTCCAAAACCTTGTAAATTATTTTCATTCTTCGATGAGGCATAAATCCAAGAACGTTCTTGTCTGTTAAAAGGCAATTCCTCTCTGTTATTAGCTACGATATATTGTCTTAATTCAGGTCCAATACGCTCTAGCCAATACCTAAAGTGGCCCACGATAGGAAAGTTGTGTGTAATGGTATGGGATTTTTGAATAAATACGTCACGAATAATGACGATGGCTACGATAAGAAGTAACCAAAACCAGGCGGATGATAATACGTTCATAGTTGATGATTTTGTGATTCAAATTTAGGTGCATTTTGGCAATATTATTACCAATAGTTCTAATTATCTTTGTGGTTTAGTTTATACTATGCAGGCAGATTATCATTTATTAAAAAAATACGTGGCTTCTGTTTTTACAGCCATAGGTTGTAGCGAACAAGATGCTGATTTAGCTTCCGATGTCCTGGTATCTGCGGATGCGCGGGGGATTGATTCACATGGCGTGGCTCGTTTAGCTGGTTATGTGCGTCTGTATGATCACGGGAGATTAAACACGAAACCTCAGGTGAAAGTTCTTCATGAGACACCGTCTACCGCTACTATAGATGGAGATAGGGGCTTAGGTTTAGTGGTAGCCCCTAAAGCAATGGAGATTGCCTGTGAAAAAGCGGCGCTAGCTGGTACTGGTTGGGTGGCCGTTCAGAACTCTAATCATTTCGGAATTGCGGGGTATCATGCGATGAAGGCATTGCCTTCCCAAATGATAGGATGGGCAATGACGCATGCCGCCCCATTAGTTACTCCCACCTTTTCTAAGGAAAAGTTATTAGGTACAAATCCCATTGCTGTGGCGATTCCAGCTAAGGAAGAACCTGCATTTGTGGCCGATTTTGCCTCTACAGCGGTGGCTTATGGTAAATTAGAGATATTGCAACGCAAAGGGTTAGACACCCCTGACGGTTGGGTGCAAGATGCAAACGGAGATCCTTGTAATGATGCTTTCGCCATTAAAAATGGAGGAGCATTATTGCCTTTAGGCGGTGATAGAGAACATGGTTCGCATAAAGGCTATGGTTTAGGAGCTATAGTTGATATATTGTCTGGTGTGTTATCTGGGGCTAATTTTGGTCCGTGGGTTCCCCCATTTGCAACAGCAGGCTTTATGCAGGCCGGCGAAACAGTAGGCAATGGGACTGGCCATTTCTTAGGTGCGATGCGCGTGGATGCCTTTAGACCTGCTGAAGATTTTACTCAGGACATGGACAAATGGATTCGTCGTTTTAGGTCAGCGAAGGCAGTAGAAGGAAAGCAGGTATTAATTCCTGGGGATCCAGAACGTGAATTAGAGGCGCATCGTCGTGTGGAGGGTATTCCCTTATTGAACCCTGTAGTGGAGGATTTACAGACTTTAGCCACTCGATTTAAATTAGCATTCAAAATAGATTAATATGGTTTCGAACAAAAAAATAAAAATTTTCATTCTATTATTTAGCTTGGTTTCGGCCATGTTTTCCTACTATGTATGGCAAATTTTTAAAACGCCTAATTTTAGAGTGGAAGATAATAAGCCATTTGAATTATTTATTCCAGCACAGGCTAACTATGAATCAGTTTTAGATACGTTAAAAAAACATGATTTAGTTCGGGATCAATTAAGCTTTCGTTTTTTAGCCAAAGTGTTAAACTACCCAGAAAAAGTTCGTCCAGGTCGTTATATTATCCACAGTGAAATGGGTAACTGGGAATTACTTCGTAAACTTAGAAATGGCCGTCAGGATGCATATAAGGTAGTAATCAATAATTTTCGATTAAAAGAAGATATTGCAGGCCGAATTGCACACCAGACAGGATATGATTCTACTGCGATCTATGCCACGTTAGATTCCACTGAATTAATGCAACAATGGGGTTTTACAGCCGAAACGAGTCCTGCCATCTTTATCCCTAATACCTATGAGGTGAATTGGACAACTTCCTTCCTGGAATTTTTAGCGAAGATGAATAAGGCTTATGTGAAGTTTTGGACGTCTAAAAGAAAAGAAGAAGCGCAGAAGTTAGGTTTAACACCGGTACAAGTTTCGATTTTAGCTAGTATCGTTTACGGGGAATCTAAGAATTCACAGGAGCAATCGCGTGTGGCTGGTGTATACTGGAATCGTTTACAAGCCGATATGCCCCTTCAAGCGGATCCAACGGTTGTTTTTGCTTGGAAAGATTTTACGATAAAGCGTGTTACGAGTAAATACACCGCACTTAATTCGCCTTACAATACCTACAGAAATAAAGGTTTACCCCCGGGACCTATTTCGATTGTTTCTGGTGATGTGATCGATCGAGTGTTGAATTTAGAACACCATGACTACCTCTATTTCTGTGCTAAAGCTGATTTTTCTGAAAATCACGCTTTTGCAGTAACTTATGAAGAGCACATGCAAAATGCGGCTAATTATCAGAAGGCTTTAGATCAACGTCAAATTCACTAATATGCTACGTCATTCTGTTTCTTATCGCGTGTGTTATGCGGATACAGACCAAATGGGCTATGTCTATTATGGGAATTATGCGCGTTTCTATGAGATTGCTCGAGTGGAGACATTGCGACATATTGGTGTGTCTTATAAGGTTTTAGAGGATGCAGGAATAGGTTTGCCGGTGTATGAGAATTATTCAAAATACCATGCGCCTGCATTGTACGATGATTTATTGCGAATTGAATGTACGTTGATTAAGATGCCCTCGGTTCGTATTGAATTTGAATACAAAATATTTAATCAAAGCGATGCCTTATTACACGAGGGTAAAACAACCCTAGTTTTTATGGATTTAGCGACAAAGAAAGTTGTTAAGGCACCAGAATGGCTTATTTCTGCCATTTTGAAACAGAAGAATAATGTTTAGACGGGTTTGGCGAGAGATTACTTTGTTTTGGAAGGATTGCGAGGAACATTATATTCTCGCAAGAATTTTGACGATTTTATATAAAAAAATCTTTCATTTCGATATTGATGTAAGAGCAGCTGCGGTAGCCTATAATTTTACCCTAGCTGTATTCCCTACAATTATCTTTTTGTTTTCTCTATTAGCTTATATTCCAGTTGATAATTTTGATATCAAGATGGTTAATTTTTTGAAGTCTTCGATTCCGAAAAATTTGCAAAAGGATTTCACTGAATTATTATTGGATTTGATCCGAAAGAAATCGGGAGGAGTATTGTCATTTGGTTTTCTTTTTGCCCTATATGCCTCTACAAGTGGTATTCAGGCATTAATCAGGTCATTTAATTTGACCTATAAGACTAAGGAAAATAGAGGCCTGATTAAGGAGCGCGTGATTGCCGTTTCCTTAAACTTCTTATTGACCTTTGTTTTGATTACGGCATTTTCCGTATTCATTGTGGGTAAATTGGTGATTGGCTACCTGAAAGGGAAGGGGCTCATTGATTATGATTTCAACTTTTATCTGTTGAATATTTTAACCTATTTCTTGATTTTTGCTATCTTCTTTTTAACCATATCGATTATCTATTATTACGCTCCGGCCATTACAAAGCGGTGGAAGTTTTTTAATGTGGGATCGATTACGGCCTCTATTTTGACCATTTTAGTGACGAATTTATTCTCTTATTACCTGGTTAATTTTGCGAGTTATAATAAGGTGTATGGCTCGATTGGATCGCTAATTGCCTTGATGGTTTGGTTGTATTTTATCGCACTGATTTTACTGGTGGGCTTTGAAATTAATGCAAGTATAGATCAAGTTAAGGAAGAAAAAGAAGAAGCAGAAACGGATTATTTTTTCGAATAAGATGGCAGAATTAATTCGTTTGTACGATAAGAATAACAGTCAATCTACGCTAGATGAGATTGTGAAGGCCTTAGAAAAGGATGCGGTGATCATCTATAAAACGGATACCATGTATGCCTTGGGTTGTCATATTAATTCGACGAAGGCTGTTAACCGCATCTGTGAAATTAAAGGTATTCAGGCGTCTAAAAATAGATTTTCTTTTATTTGTGCAGATTTGAGTTCGATAGCTAATTATGCCAAAGTCTCTGATTTCGCCTTTAAAACTCTAAAAAGATACCTTCCAGGCGCATATACTTTTGTCTTGCCAGCTAGCAGTAAGGTACCTTCTATTTTAGTTCAGGGTAAGAAAACCGTGGGTATTCGTATACCAGACTATGACCCCATTTTAGAGATAGTAGCTCAATTAGGATCTCCATTAATTACTACCTCTTTGCCTCAAGAGGGTTTAGATGTAGAGGATTATACGGACCCTAGTCTAATTTTTGATCGACTCGGGCACGCCGTTGAATTAATATTAGATGGTGGTATAGGCGGTTATTTCCCCTCGAGTATCATTGAAATAACAGAGGATGAATTCGAAGTTATTCGAGAAGGAGCAGGGGTTTGCGCTGATTTTGTTTAAGACCACTTAAGGCTTAATTTATCAGGCTTTGTGTGTTTCCAGCGTCTGTGGGACCACAAATATTGTTCTGGATAGGCAATAATTGATTTCTCTAATCTTCTTGCAAAACGCTCTATAATTTCTCCAGGAGCTAATTCGTCAAAAGGTGTGTTTGCTAAAATCTCATAAGTCATCGTATACTTACCTCTTTTCTTTCGAATTAATTCGGCAAAAACTACCGGGTACTGGTAGTCTCTTGCGAAGCGTTCCATGCCGGTAAAGAAAGCGGTGTCTTGATGTAAAAAGGTAGTCCAATAAGCGCTTTCTGGTTTCTGTGGAGCTTGATCAGCGGCTAAACAAATAACTCTAGGGATGCTCTTCCGTTCTCTGGTTAGTAAAACGGATTCTCTTTTTTCTAATAAAACCACATGCCCAAAACGAGATCGAACCTGTTTGGTAAATTCATTAAACGTGGGATTATTTAATTTTTGATAAATAACATCATGTGGATTTTTACTTAAGGCTAATCGGTGAATAGCCCATTCCCAGTTTCCTTGATGTCCGGCAACTAAGATGACCGGAATTCCTTTGTTAATAAAATCAGTAACTATTTCTTCATTTTTAATTTCAAAACGGGCTAACATATCCTCCTTAGAGATGGAAACACCTTTGAAAAACTCGACTAATTGGTCTGTCAGGTATCCGTAAAATTGATAAGTCAGCTTGTTAATTTCTTTATCTGAGGCCTTTGGAAATGAATTCCTGAGATTTCCTTGGATCACTTTTTTGCGATACGGAATTAGGTAATAGAATAGAAAAGAACAAAATGAAGCAAAGCCATAAAGTAGTGGTAAGGGTAATCTGCCGATAAGTTTGTAGAGAAACAGGGGAGACGCTTTCATTCTTGTTATCTTTGTTCTTTCGTTTTACAAATATCCGATTTATTTTTGGGAATGCACATTGAGTTACATTATTTGCCTAGCTTGGAATACATGACACTATTGCTTCAGAATCCAGACTTGGTATTCGAGGTCGAAGAGAATTTCCCTAAGCAAACCTATCGGAATCGCTGCCTCATTTTAGGTGCTAATGGCGTAGAAAGATTAACTGTGCCAGTTTTTCATGTCTCTGGAGAAAAAGTAAAATCAAAGGATACGAAAATTGATTATTCCCAAAACTGGGTTAAACAACACCAGGGAGCTATTCAGGCCGCTTATGGTAATGCGCCTTATTACGAATATTTTGAGCCATATTTAAGTCAAATCTTTGCGAAAAAAAGGTTTTTTTTAGTAGATTTATCTATTGATCTATTAAGTTTTACTTATCGTATTTTGGATTTGCCTCTATCGTATTCAGTTACAACTGAGTTTGGGGTATTTGAAGGGTTGAGTTCATATGATCAAATTAGTGCTAAAAAAGATTGGACACAGCGTTCAGGTTATTTGAATAAGCCATATAGGCAATGTTTTGGGACAGAATTTGTGCCTAATTTGTCAGTGTTAGATTTATTGATGAATCACGGAAAAGAGTCTTTGACTTTTTTAAAATAAAAAGGGAACAATTTGAGTGTTCAAATGGTTGAATCACTTAAACTAGTTAGAATAAATAGAACGATATGGAGGCTAAATTTTCGAATAAAGTGAAGGAAGTCATCTCCTTAGCAAGAGAAGAGGCATTGCGTTTAGGACACGATTACATCGGAACTGAACACTTGATGTTAGGGATGATTCGAGATGGACAAGGGCCAGGAATTGATTTATTAGTACGTTCGGGTGTATCTTTGGATTCATTACGCCAAAGCATCGAGCACTCCACCGCTTCCACCACCCGTTCTTCCATTGATCGGGAGAATATGTTAAATATCCCACTAACTAAGCAAGCTGAGAAGGTATTGCGTTTAACGTATTTAGAGGCTAAGTATTTCAAAACCAATGTGGTAGAGACAGATCATTTATTAATGGCAGTTTTGCGAGATGAGGATAATGTGGCGACTCAGATTTTGGAGAAATACCAAGTATACTACGATTTAATTAAAGAAATGGTGGAATTCCAATCAGGAAATGGGCAAGGAACAAATCCGAAAGCTAGTTCTGATACGGATGATAACGACGATGATTCACGCCTTTATAGCGCTGGATCTGGTTCTGCAGGTTCTTCAGGCGCAAGTGCTGCCGGAGCGAAACCAGGAGAGAAAAGCAAAACACCTGTTCTAGATAATTTTGGTCGTGATTTAACTAAAATCGCGGAAAATGGAAAGCTAGACCCTATCGTGGGTCGCGAGAAAGAAATTGAGCGTGTTGCTCAGATTTTATCTCGTCGCAAGAAAAATAATCCTATACTGATAGGAGAGCCGGGTGTAGGTAAAACAGCCATAGCGGAAGGTTTAGCTTTGCGTATTGTGCAGAAAAAAGTGTCACGTGTACTATTTGGTAAGCGCGTTGTGACTTTAGATATCGCTTCACTAGTGGCAGGTACGAAATACCGTGGTCAGTTTGAGGAGCGAATGAAGGCGGTAATGAATGAGTTAGAGAAATCGACTGACGTTATCTTATTCATTGATGAATTACACACGATTGTAGGTGCGGGTGGCGCTTCAGGCTCATTGGATGCTTCGAATATGTTTAAGCCTGCTTTAGCTCGTGGAGATATTCAAGTAATTGGTGCCACTACCTTAGACGAGTACCGTCAGTACATTGAAAAAGATGGAGCATTAGCTCGTCGTTTCCAAACCGTGATGGTAGATGCAACAACAGTGGATGAAACCATTGAGATTCTACATAACATCAAGGATAAATACGAAGATCACCACCACGTAATCTATACAGAGGAATCGATCATTTCTGCTGTGAAGTTATCTGATCGTTACATTTCTGATCGTTTCTTGCCAGATAAGGCGATTGACGTATTAGATGAAGTTGGTGCTCGTGTACACATTTCGAATATCAATGTTCCGGAAGATATCGTTGCGTTAGAAGGCCAAATCGAAATCGTGAAGAAAGAGAAAAACCAAGTGGTGAAGTCTCAGAAATACGAGGAAGCCGCTCAATTACGTGATCGTGAGAAAAAATTGATTGATCAATTAGAGCAATCCAAGGCTGCTTGGGAAGAGGATTCGAAGAAGCAGAAATTCACAGTTACGGAAGAAAATGTCGCCGAAGTAATTGCCCAAATGACGGGTATCCCGGTTAATCGTGTGGCGGCAAAAGAAGGAGAGAAATTATTATTGATGGAAGAAGAGTTGTCTAAGCAGGTGATTGGACAGCCAGATGCCATTAAGAAATTAGTGAAGGCGATTCAGCGTACACGGGTAGGTTTAAAAGATCCGAAGAAACCGATTGGTTCTTTTATCTTCTTAGGCCCTACGGGTGTAGGTAAGACGGAGATGGCGAAAGTATTAGCTACTTATTTGTTTGATAAGGAAGATGCTTTGGTTCGTATCGATATGAGTGAATACATGGAGAAATTCAGTGTATCTCGCTTAGTAGGAGCGCCTCCGGGATATGTAGGTTATGAAGAAGGTGGGCAATTAACGGAGAAAATTCGCCGTAAACCGTATGCTGTTGTTCTATTGGATGAGATTGAAAAAGCACATCCTGATGTCTTTAACCTACTTTTACAAGTATTGGATGATGGTATTTTAACAGATGGTTTAGGTCGTCGTGTAGATTTTAGAAATACGATTATTATCATGACTTCGAATATTGGGGCGCGTGACTTGAAAGATTTCGGTTCTGGTATTGGATTCTCGACAAAATCGAAAGTGGATAACTTAGATGAGTATGCGAAGACAACCATTCAAAATGCATTGAAAAAGGCATTTGCTCCAGAGTTTATCAACCGTTTAGATGATATTATTGTCTTTAATTCGTTAGAGCGTCCAGCGATTCATTCGATCATTGATTTAATGTTAACGAAGCTAAAAACGCGTTTAGCTAATTTAGGCTTTGAGGTGGAATTAACAGAGAAGGCGAAAGACTTTATGGCGGACAAAGGATATGATCCTCAGTATGGTGCTAGACCATTAAATAGAGCGATTCAGAAGTATTTAGAAGATGCTTTAGCAGAGGAAATATTGAAAGGGGCTTTAGCGGAAGGTGAATATATTGTGGCAGATTTTGAAGAGGGGGCAGATGCCTTGACTTTGGCCAGAAAAACGAGAAAAGAATTAACCAAACAAAAAAAATAATATGTCATTAGTACAAAACAAGGTCGTTTTAGTGACAGGTGCCTCACGTGGTATCGGTCGTGCTATTGCGACAACCTTTGCTAAAGCCGGCGCCAATGTCGCTTTTACTTATTTGTCGTCTGTTGAAAAAGGTCAAGCATTAGAGCAAGAATTAGCTGCTTTCGGTATCACAGCGAAAGGTTATCGTTCAGATGCATCCTCTTATACAGAGTCTGAAAAATTAGTGGAGGATGTGTTAGCTGATTTTGGCACGATTGATATATTAATTAACAATGCTGGTATTACGCGTGATGGTTTATTGATGCGTATGTCTGAGGAGCAATGGGATGAGGTCATTCGGGTGAATTTGAAATCGATTTTCAATTTGACTAAAGCCGTAACTAAGCCGATGATGAAGGCTAAATCTGGTTCAATCATCAATATGACTTCTATTGTCGGTATTAAAGGAAATGCGGGTCAATCAAACTATGCAGCTTCTAAAGCAGGTATCATTGGATTTACAAAATCGGTTGCGCTGGAATTAGGTTCTCGTAATATTCGTTGCAATGCGATTGCGCCTGGTTTTATTGAGACGGAGATGACGGAGGAATTAAATGAGGCAGCTATTGAGGAATGGACAAAGTCCATCCCAATGAAAAGGGGAGGTCAAGCTTCAGAGGTAGCGGATGTGTGTCTGTTCTTAGGTTCTGATATGAGTTCTTATGTAACAGGTCAAGTTATTTCTGTTAATGGGGGTTTATTAACCTAGTTTTAGTTGATAACATAATTAGACCTCAGTCTTTTCGTTAAAGATTGAGGTCTCTTTTTTTATGAGGATTTATCTGTTTTTTCTGGGCTTTTTTTTGCTTTCCTGCGCTAAATCAGTCGTGCCGTCGATGGTGATTGATAAATCGACCTATGTTGACAAATTTCCAGCAATTAAACCTAGTTTAACGACGGTGGATTTTGCCTTGTCATATGATAGTTTATTTGCTTTAAGTCAATTAAAGACGGGTTCTGTTTTATTTCAAAACACGGAGGCTTCCCCTGTCCTAGATTTTCCCTTAGATATCCGATTACTAGGTCCTATTAAGGCTCAGTCTGTAGCTAGGGATAACATTATCATTTCACTTCCGGTTCGAATGCAGGCTAAACCCGCATTAGCTGGTATTTCAGCTGGTACGGTCACGGGTGATCTAGCTTTACAAATTCGGCTAAAATGGGATTTAGTAGGTTTACAAACTATGCAAATTAGAGAGGCCGATTATGACTACTCTTGGCTTCAAAAGCCCTCTGTGAAAGTGTTGGGTTTTCCGGTGAATGTTTCTGGTGTGGTAGATCAATTATTTAACCAAAAGAAACCGCTGATTCTATCACAAATGCAACAGTCTTTGAATGCGAGCATCAAGAATACTGTTAGTAAGCCTTTGTTATTTCAACGATTCTTTTCAGATGTCCCTGCTGGATACCAGATAGAACCAGCACCAAGTTCGGCCATAGATGTTCGAAATTTAGAGTTCACTTCTGTGGGTGTTAAAGGTCAAGTACGTTATTTTGGTGGGTTGCGAATTAAGTCAGGTGTACAAGTTCAAAGTCCCCTGTTGATTCCTATGAAAAACATTTCTCCAGCCGTTGTAACTTCTATTCTTCCTTTTCAATATCAATTGTCTGGAGACGAAATGGTAGCTTTTTTAAAACAAGGCAACCCAAAGTTAAAAGGAGAGGCTAATTTAGTCTTAGGCTCTTCTGGAATGATTTTCAAGCTTGTAAAATTCAAAGGCAAATCCTCTCAAATAGAAGCCAATTTTGATTTTGTTTTATATCCAGATCATAGTCTAAGTATCCAAATTAACGATAGTCGCTTGAGCGGTTTAGGTTTCCCCGCCTCCCTATTTACGCGTAAAATTCAACGCAAATTGCAGGTTCAGGCGGCTAATTTTCGTTTTCAACCTTCTCAATTATTGAAGCGCCTGCCCTCCTCTATTTCGTTGCAAAAGGGAGGTACACTTCGCTTTCAAAAGGTGTATTATGATTCGTCTTCTGTTCTTATTGAGGGGGCTTTAGAAGGAAATTGGTCTTTGGTCAAATAAAATCCTACCTTTGCCTCAGAGAAAATAGACGATCCTATCGCTTTTTAAAGAGGAAAGTCCGAACAACATAGAGCAGCGTGCTTCCTAACAGGAAGGGGAGTCTACGGATTCTACAGCAAGTGCCACAGAAAATTACCGCCTTCGGGTAAGGGTGAAAAGGTGGGGTAAGAGCCCACCGCTGGTTTGGCGACAAAACAGGCATAGGTAAACCTCACGCGTTGCAAGATCAAATAGGCTAGCTGCCGCAAGGCAAAAGGGTGGCTCGTCCGATGCTAGTGGGTAGATTGCTACAGATAAACAGTGATGTTTGTCGAAGATAAATGATAGGACGGTGGGTAACCACTGACAGAATTCGGCTTATCAGTTTATTTTCTCTATTTCTTTGTTTGAAATGAATGCAAAATAGTTTAATTTTGCAGACTATTTATAAACCCGAGGGACGAGATCCCTCATAAACCCATGTATAATGGCTGTTAAAATCAGATTAGCGCGTCGCGGACGCAAAAAGTTAGCAATGTTCGATGTTGTAGTTGCGGATGCTCGTGCACCACGTGACGGACGTTTTGTAGAAAAAATCGGAACATACAATCCTAACACCAACCCAGCAACTGTCGTTTTAAACGAGAAACAAGCAATCCAATGGGTATTGAACGGTGCTCAGCCTACTGACACAGTTCGTGCTATTCTTTCTTACAAAGGAATTATGTATGCAAAACACTTACAAGTAGGTGTGAACAAAGGTGCTATCACGCAAGAACAAGCAGATGCGAAGTTTGAGGCATGGAAAGCAGAAAAAGAAGTGAAGATTCAAACAAAAGCAAGTACTTTACAGCAATCGAAAGCGAAGTCTAAAGCGGCTCGTTTAGAGGCTGAAGCTAAAGTATCTAGCGCTCGTGCTGAGAATATCGCTGCAAAAGCAAAAGTAGCTGAAGAGGCTTTAGTAGCTAGCGTAGTGGAAGCTATCAATGAGGCTGAAGAAGAAGCAACTGGTGTGGAAATAGACGAAGTAGTAGCTGAGGCTCCTGCGGCAGTTGAGGAAACAGTAGTTGAAGAAGCTCCAGCAGCTGAAGAAGCTCCTGCAGCTGAAGAAGCATCAGAAGAAGCTCCAGCAGCTGAATAATTTTTTCAATTCAGTAAAATCATACAAATTTGTTCTCAAGTTTGTATGATTTTTTTTTGTACCTATGGCAAAGACGGAATATTTCGAATTAGGCACTCTTTCTAAACCACATGGTTTAAAGGGAGCATTTCATATTTACTTAGATGTAGACGATCCCTACGAGTATGAAGACTTGGAGGCGATTTTTTTACAGCAAGGCAATGAAATGGTTCCTTACTTTGTAGAAGACATTCAGATACGAGATAATTTGAACTTGATTACATTGGAAGGCATTAATTCGTTAGATGCAACGAAGGATTTAGTTGGTTTAAAGGTTTTTTTACCTATATCGGCTTTGCCTAAATTAAAAGATGATCAATACTATTACCATGAAGTAATTGGATATCAAGTAGTAGATGCTAATTTAGGAGCCTTAGGTACAGTAAAAGAAATCTATAGTACGGGTGCTCAGGATGTGTTAGTGATGAACTACCAAAAGCATGAAGTGTTAATTCCCTTAATTGATGCGATTATTCCTAAGGTGGATAAAAAAACGCAGATTGTACATAGTATTTTGCCTGAAGGTTTATTGGAGGTTTATTTAGAAAATGATGCGGATTGATATTATTTCAGTGGTTCCAGCTTTAATGAATAGCTTTTTTGAGCATTCTATTTGCGCGCGTGCGGCTAAAGCTGGGCTAGTAGAAGTGGTATTTCATGATCTGCATGATTATTCAGAGAAAAAGCATAAGCAAGTGGATGATTATCCATTTGGTGGTGGTGCAGGGATGGTGATGGCGGTGGAGCCATTAGCTAAATGCATTGAAACGTTAAAGGGTGATCGCATCTATAATGAGATTATTTATTTCAGCCCCGATGGCGTTGTTCTAAAACAAGGTTTAGTGAATCAATTGAGCCTAGGAGAAAATCTTTTATTTATTTGTGGTCACTACAAAGGTATCGATGAACGTATTCGTGAAAAGTATGTGACGAAGGAGATTTCGATAGGTGATTACGTGCTTTCAGGTGGTGAATTAGCAGCGGCAGTCACAGCTGATGCGATAATTCGATTAATTCCTGGGGCGATAGGAGATGAAAGTTCCGCTTTAACAGATTCATTTCAAGATGGATTATTGGCTCCTCCGGTGTATACAAGACCAGCTAGTTTCGATGGAATGGAGGTTCCAGCTATATTATTGTCAGGTCATGAAAAGAAGATTGAAGACTGGAGGCATGAGCAGGCGGTATTACGGACGCAGACCAGAAGACCTGATTTATTAGATTAAGATGTATAAAAAGGAATCCATATCGCTGGTTACGATGTTAGCGCTTGGAGGCCTATACCTTATTTGGGGCAGTACCTTTCTGAGTGTACGTATTTTACTGGGATTTCTCCCGCCTTTAGTCATTTCTTTTTCCCGGAATTTAGTAGCAGGATCATTATTTCTGATTTGGTCCGTGGCTGCTGGTCATTGGAAGTCATTACCTTGGTCTCATTGGAAAGTACATCTGTCAGCGGGCGTCTTATTGATTACGTTAGGTAATGGTTTTATGGCATTAGCTGGCCAAACCATTCCCTCAGGTTTATCTTCCGTTTTCATGGCTTTTGGACCTTTGTTATTAGTTCTTTTCTTTTGGATTTCAGGTCGTAAACCCAGTAAGCGTAAGCTAGTGGGAACGCTGATAGGTTTTGTGGGTATTATTCTTTTAGCCTCCCAAAAAAACCTAGCAATACCAGGAAAGGAAATTGACTTTTACCGAGGTATGGGATTCTTGTTGATCGCAGTGGTAGCTTGGAATATTGGGGTTTTCTACATTCAATTTACAAAAGCAAATATGTATCATTTTACACAAGTTTGTGCTATTCAAATGATTACGGGCGGACTTATTTTGTTGTTCATTGCTTTTTATCAAGGTGATGTACAACGGGTTAATTTAGAGGATTTGCCTATTAAAGCTATAGTCGTTTTTATTTATTTGGCCTTGATAGGGTCTATGGTAGGTTTTGGATTATTTGGGTATTTGTCTAAAGTGTTAGATGCTACCTTAGTATCTACTTATACCTATGTGAATCCAATTATCGCCTTGTTTTTGGGTAATATTATCTTAGGTGAGTCTTTAAGTAGTATATTGTTGTTCGCAAGTAGTTTGATTTTATCAGCTGTCTTGTTAATTACTACGGAAAAGACCTCTACCTCATGAAAAAGATTTTACTGGCTTTACTTATTTCTTCCTCAGCCATGGCCCAAGACTTCACTCCTTTGTATGCCAATGGCATTCCCAATGATAAAGGTGTTGCTAATAAGCAATATGCAGAAAGAGGGGCGGATGGTAAAGAACGTATTTCGAATGTGACGATACCTACGTATCGTTTTTTCCCAGCTCCAGCTGTTAAGAATCCTACTTCCTGTGTTGTTATTTGTCCAGGTGGTGGTTATCGTATTCTTGCGTCCTCTCATGAAGGTTATGATATAGCTGCGAAATTTAATGAGATGGGAGTTGCTGCCGTAGTCTTATATTATCGATTGCCTGCTGATTCCGCTCAAGTAGAAAAGAAATATGCGCCGCTTCAGGATGCGCAAACGGCTATAGCCTTAGTTCGCCAGAATGCAGCTAAATGGAACGTTGACCCTTTTAAAGTAGGAATCATGGGTTTTTCTGCCGGTGGGCATCTGGCAGCAACCGCTTCCACTCATTTTAACAAAGATTATACAGGAATTCTATCAGGTGCTAATTTGAGACCCGACTTTTCTATTTTAATGTATCCAGTAATTTCTATGAGACCTTTTGGTCATGGAGGTAGTACTCAAAATTTATTAGGCAAGAATCCTTCCGAAGAGGAGCTGAACTTGTTTTCGAATGAAGAACAAGTAAATGCCCAAACTCCCAAAGCCTTTTTAGTTCATGCCGCTGATGATAATGCCGTACCTTTAAAGAATTCTTTGTTGTATGCGGAACGCCTAACTGCGAATAAAGTACCCGTGGATTTGCATGTATATGCCAAAGGTGGTCACGGATTTGGACTAAACAATAAAACCACAAGTGGGGACTTGTGGTTCGATCGTTTGATTTCTTGGATGAAAGCAAATCAATTGCTTTGAGTTTTCTTCATCACAAAGTAGAAGGGAATTCCTAAAAGTACGATTCCTAATCCAATAGAGGAGGAGAGTGTTTTTACCCATAACAAATTAGCCGCGATTCCTACTAATAAAAGTAAATACCCGCTGAAAAGTAGTTTCTGTGCGAGGGGTAATTCATTTTGCATAATTCTAGTCTTAAATACCGAGGCTACTGTTAAGAAATAGAAAATTAAGATAGCGAATACGGTAAAGTCTAATAAAGCACCATAGGATCCAGAGAAGCACAATAAAATCGCCCAAAGTCCTTGTATACCTAGTGAATAAACGGGCACGTCTTTGTCATTTGTTTCTGCCGCCTTTTTAAAGAACAAGCGATCATTTGCCATGGCTTGAAACAAACGTCCACCAGCTAAAATAATTCCATTATTACATCCAAAAGTGGAAATCATAATAAATACCGCCATCACTAATGCACCGATTCCACCTAATACGGTTTCTAAGGCAGCTGCTCCTAAACGATCTTGTGTAGCAAACATAATTCCACGGGCATAGCTGTTAATACCATCAGCTTCTCCTTTTAGGGGAAGAATGCTTAAATACGCCATATTCGTTAACAAGTATAAAAGGCAAACTAAGGCAGACCCATAGACTAATCCTTTCGCGATTGTTTTCTTTGGATCTTCAAAGTCAGCACTAGCAAAAGTAACGTTGTTCCAGGCAGAGGAAGAGAATAAGGGGCCTATCATGGCAACTCCAAAAAGAGAAATTAATTCCCAGCCTGATATGGGGTGCGAGGTGTGTGTGGTAGCATCGTAAGTAAATGGAGCAGCAAAAAATCCTTCGAAGTGAATCCACTCATTTTGTACGCCTACATATAAACCAATGATGATCAAGATGACAATGGCACCTATTTTAGTAATCGTAAATATGTTTTGGACTAAAGAGGCAAATTGTACCCCTCTACTATTAATATAGGTTAAAAAGGCAATTAGTGTCGCCGCCAGGATTTGCTGAGTAGTGATAAAGTCTCCAATGAGTGGTGTATCATTTAAAATTCCCGGAAATATGAATCCAGCATATCGAGCAAAAGCTACTGCCACAGCCGCTATGGTACCTGTTTGAATAACAAGGAAGGTCGTCCAACCGAATAAGAAGCCGGTTAATGGATTATAGGATTCTTTCAAATAAATATATTGTCCCCCTGTTTTAGGAAAGACAGAACTTAACTTCCCATACGCATAAGCACCGGTAATGGTTAAAAATGCCGTTAGTAACCAGGTACCAATCCAATAGATAGGGGAGCCCACTGATCGGGCAACTTCAGAACTCACTAAAAAGATCCCTGATCCAATCATGGACCCCATCACTAACATGGAGGCATCTAAGGTGTTTAATTTTTTATTCATGGTGCTGTTTATTGATTAAATACAATTCCTGATTTTCATCACGAATTCAAAGAAACGATTAAAATTTCTGATTTGTCTGATGTCTTCTAGACTTTTTTAAATTGTAAACGTTTCCGTAAACGTTTACGGAAAAAAATTAAATATTTTCTTTGATTTTTTATAGAATTAAGGTCTATATTCCCTGAGTAGTATATGTCAAATTATAATACATATCACTATTGTACAATTTTAGATCGAATTTATGAAGAAGTCCATTAATGAGGTAGAAGTTTGGGATCAGTTTAGATCAGGCGACCAGAATGCTTTTGCAGTTTTGTACTCACACTTTGTTCAACCGCTGTATACCTATTGTATGGGTATTACTAGCGATAAAGATTTAATTAAGGATTGTCTTCATGACTTATTCGTTGAAATTTGGAAAAATCATGCTAGTCTAGGACCTACGACAAGTGTTAAGTTCTATTTAATGGCATCCATTAAACGTAAAATTGTGCGTCAAATAGAAACACAATTAAAGAATCAAAATCATCACGACTCTTACCAATATCAATTTATGGAGGATATGCCATCTGCTGAAAAAGCCATGGTGATGGTTGAAGAGGAGGTATTTACACATTCTTCGATGCACCAGAGCCTAAATAAGTTGAGTAAACGTCAACGAGAGGCGATTACTTTGAAATATTTTGAAAATATGGATACGGATCAAATTTCTGAGCAGATGAATATCAATCCTCAATCGGTCTATAATTTGATTTTTGGTGCCTTACGTGTGATGAAGGAACACATGACAGCAAAAGCTTATGCCTGTTAATTATTGAATAATTATTAGATATATTTGAGTAAATCTTATAGAATTCTTACTTTTCGACATATATAATCTGAAAGATTACAATGTTTTCGAAAAGAATGAGCTGGATAAAGAGATTAAAGATTGTAAATAAGTACCCTATTAAACCTTTAAAACTGTCCCATCAAGAATGCAAAGCCTTGTGGGAAAGGATTCAACTGACTTTGCAAACAACTTAATTAAATTAACCTATGAGAAAAAAATTACTTTCCAAGGTGCTCCTTAGCGGTATAATGCTGTTATTGAGTATTCAAATTTTTGCCCAAGATCGGACGGTCTCAGGTAAAGTAACGTCATCGGAAGATGGTGCTGGTATTCCAGGAGCAAGTGTTTCGGTGAGAGGTACCTCTAAAGGTACTTCGACTGATGTAGATGGAAACTATAAAATTACAGTAGGTAATTCTGCTGTATTAGTTTTTTCTGCTGTTGGAACAAATTCACAAGAAGTTTCAGTGGGTTCTAAAACACAAATCAATGTGGCTTTAAGTGCTGACACGAAATCATTACAAGAAGTAGTGGTCGTAGGTTACGGTACACAAAAGAAAAGCCAATTGACAGGTGCGATTTCTTCTGTTACCTCTAAGCAGATCACTGAAATGCCTATTACAAACTTAGGTCAAGCGATGCAAGGTCGTGTGGCGGGGGTAGACGTAGCGCAATCAGGTTCTAAGCCAGGTACAGTTCCTAAGGTGTTAATTCGTGGTCGTCGTTCTTTTAACGCTGGTAATGATCCATTATACGTCGTAGATGGTATTCCTCTTTCTAGTGGTTATGAAGACATGAACCCGAATGACGTAGCTTCTATGGAAATCTTGAAAGATGCAACGGCTACAGCTATTTACGGTGCTCGTGGAGCGAACGGTGTTGTATTGATTACAACGAAGCGTGGTAATAAAGATGGTAAAACGGTTATCTCATATGATACCTATGTAGGTTCTACTCAATCTTTAGATAAGATTAACTTGTTTACTGGTGCAGAGTACGCTGAAATGAAGCGTGAATCTCGTCGCACTATTGGTACATATAAGGATGCTAATGGTAACTTAGTTCCTACGGGTGTCATTGATGCGTATGCTGATTCTAAATTGTTTATTGCAGTTGAATTAGATGGTATCGCGAAAGGTCGCACGACTGATTACCAAGATTTAATGGTGAAGAAAGGTATTCAAATGAACCATGCCTTAGGTGTTCAAGGTGGTAATGAGAAAACACAATTCTCTATCAATGCGGGATATTTCCAAGATAAGGGTATCATCGATGGTTTAGACTTTACGCGTTATTCTTTCCGCGCTAGTGTTGATCACCAAGTAAATAAAGCATTAAAAGTAGGTGCATCATCTTATGTGATGTACTCTGAAACAAATGGGGCAAACTTAAACCCTTATGGTTTCTTATTATCTCAAAATCCATTAGCTAAAGCGTATGATGATAGTGGTAACTTAATTTTCCAACAAACGGATGATGCGTTATTAACTAACCCATTAAACGAAATCGTTCCTGGTGCTAAAGTAGATAACACGAGAAAATACCGTATTTTCAATAGCATTTATGCTGAGTTACAATTAGCAAAAGGGTTGAAATACCGTGTGAACTTTGGACCTGACTTTACGATCTCTCGTAATGGCCGTTTTAATGGTGCATTAACAAACGATATTAAAGGCGGTAACCCAACGGCTACAACTGATAATCGTTTTGGATTTAACTATACGTTAGAGAACATTTTAACGTATAATAAGCAATATAAAGATCACAGCTTGAATGTAACTTTGTTACAATCTATGCAACGTGATAATTACGAGCAGTATACTCAGAGTGTTTTAGGTGTTCCTGTAGAAACGCAATCTTTCTATAACTTAGGTAATGCTTCATCTATTCAAGGTATTGGATCTAACTTAATCCAATGGACGATTGCTTCTTACATGGCTCGTATTAACTACGATTACAAGGGTAAATACTTATTAACTGTAACGGCTCGTCGTGACGGTTCGTCCCGTTTTGGTGAGAACTCTAAATGGGGTAACTTCCCTGGTGTGGCTGTAGGTTGGAATTTACACCAAGAAAACTTCATGAAAGATTTAACTTGGTTAGATGAATTGAAACTTCGTGCTTCTTACGCACAAGTAGGTAATCAAGGTCTTTCTCCTTACCAAACGGTAGGTTTAGAAGGTCGTACATCGTACGCTTGGAACAACACGGCTGCTTACGGTTACCGTCCTAACACGATCGGTAATGCGGATTTGAAGTGGGAAACATCTACTTCTCAAAACATTGGTGCTGACTTCTCCGTATTAAGAGGTCGTATCGCAGGTAGTTTAGAATATTACCAAACTAATACAACAGATCTATTATTATCAGATCAATTACCTACTTCCACTGGTTTTGCTGCCGTTACTCGTAACGTAGGGGAGACGATGAACCGTGGTATTGAACTTTCATTATCGACTGTTAACATCGATGCAGCGAATGGATTCAAATGGAATACAGATTTCACCTTCTACAAAAACACGGAGGAAATCGTTTCTCTTTACAATGGTGCAAAAGATGACGTAGGTAACCGTTGGTTCATTGGTAAACCATTGAACTCGTATTTTGATTACCAATATGCAGGTATCTGGCAAACAGCTGAAGCAGATAAGGCGAAAGCAATGGGCTTTACTGTAGGTCAAATCAAAGTAGCTGATACAAACAATGATGGTAAAATTACTGCAGATGACCGTGTATTGTTAGGTTCTGATGTTCCGGCATGGACTGGAGGTATCACAAACCGTTTCTCATATAAAGGATTCGATTTGTCATTCTTCATCTTTACACGTCAAGGACAGATGATTGTTTCTAAGTTCCACCAAAACTCTAACTACCTACAAGGTCGTTACAATCAAATCAAGGTGGATTACTGGACTCCAAACAATCCTAATGCACACTATCCTCGTCCGAACTTTAACCAGGAGTTCCCAGCGTACAATACAGCGATCATGTATTTCGATGGTTCATTCATCAAAGTACGTAACATCAACGTAGGTTATACATTCCCAACTAAGACAGCTGCTAAATTAGGCTTGTCATCGTTACGTGTGTATGCAAGTATTCAGCAACCATTTATCTTCTCTAACTACCGTTCGAAAGAAAATGGTGTTGACCCTGAAACGTCTAATGGTAACGTAAATAACGACGTAACTCCGGCTACTTCTGTATCGACGTTCGGTTTAAATATTAAATTTTAATCCCTGAAATAATGAAAAGTTTATATATCAAAAATTCATTAAAATCATTAGGTATTGCTTCAGCGATTATGTTGGGTACTGCCTCATGTAGTGATCTACTGAAAGAGACAGTCGTTTCTTCCATCAGTAATGATTACATCGCTACGACTCCAGGATTCGTGGCTGCTACAAATGCTGCTTATACACCACTTCGTTCATTTTATGCAACAGAGCGTGGTCTAACGATGTCAGAATATGGTACTGATATTTACAGTGCTGGTGCGGACGGCTCATATAAAGGCTTTCACTTTTATGACTCACAGTTGACATCTTCTGTTGATATTTTAGCACAATTATGGGATGAGACCTATAAGGGTATCAATACCATCAATGCGGTAATTGACCGTGCTCCTGCTGTAACGGGTATAACAGATGCGGTTAAAGCTACTCGTGTGGCAGAGATGAAGTATTTACGCGCACACTATTATTTTATTTTAGTTCAGCAGTTTGGACCATTAGATCTACGTTTAAAAGAAACGACTGGTCCTACTAAGACAGCTGTTCGTGCGTCTGAGCAAGCGGTTTATAAGCAAATTGAGACAGATTTATTAGCAGCAATTCCTGCATTGCCTGCGCTTAAAGCTGCTTCAGAATATGGTCGTGCGACTAAGCCAGCCGCTGAGAACTTATTAGCGAAGGTGTACTTAACACGAGCTTCCTCAAAGTTCGCAGAAGCTACAGATTATGCAAATGCGGCTACTTTATGTAACTCTGTCATTGCGAACTATGGCTTTAAATTATTGCCTGATTTTGCATCGGTATTCGATCAAGCAAATCAAATCAATGATGAAGTAATTTTCGCAGTTCAGTATACATCTGATCCATTAACAAATGGTTTTGTCGATAACCAAGGTAACAAGCTTCACTTGTATTTTGGTATGCAGTATGACGTTCAACCAGGTATGCAACGTGATGTAGCGAATGGTCGTCCATTTAAGCGTTTGAAGCCTACTCCGTATTTATTGAATACTGTTTTTGCTGATCGTGTGAACGATACGCGTTATAACAAAACATTTAAAGATACTTGGTTGTCGAACAAGCCTGGAACGTACAACACCACGTTTGATGGTTCGAAAGCTACTGTTACTTATAAAGCAGGAGATACGACTATTTTTATTCCAGGATACGAAATGACGTTAGCTGAGCGCGCTGCTAAGAAATACCAAGTATTAGTTCCTAGCTTATACAACTATGCTTTATTCCCTACATTGAAGAAATTCTTTGATCCACTTCGTCCTGATATGACGTATGAAAATGGTTCACGTGACTATTTCGTACATCGTTTAGCGGATACCTATTTGATGTTAGCGGAAGCTCAATTCAAATTAGGAAAACAAGCTGAAGCGGTAGCGGCTATTAACATGGTTCGTGTACGTGCTGCTGCTGCTGGTAAGACTGAGCAAATGAAAGTTACTTCTGTGGATATGAACTTAATCATGGAAGAACGTGCTCGTGAACTTGCTGGTGAGCAAACACGTTGGATGGACTTAAAGCGTTGGAACAACTTAGTTGAGCGTGTTAAGTTATATAACACGGATGGTGCAGTGGGTGTATCTGACAAGCATTATGTACGTCCAATTCCGCAAAAACAAGTGGATCTATCTGAAAACGGTGGTTTCCCTCAAAATGCAGGATACTAAGATTAATTTGATTTCTTAATTTAGATTCCGAAGGTCGATAGGCCTTCGGAATTTTATTTAATAAGCCTTATGAAAAAGATTTTAACCCTTTGTTTAGGTCTAGTAGGTTTTACTACTTGGTCCCAAAATTTACCTGTCACTTTCAAATCTTCTAAAACAACTGTCGATGTAGAAATAGGTGGTAAGCCTTTTACCTCTTATTTCTTTCCCGGACAGGACGTTTTAAAGAAAGCCGTTTTATTTCCTTTAATCTCTGCGAAAGGGACCACCATCACCCGCGGTTATCCGATGGCTCCACGTCCGGGTGAGCGGGTGGATCATCCACACCATGTAGGTATGTGGTTGAATTATGAAGATGTGAATGGTTTTGACTATTGGAATAATTCGACAAATATCATCGCCTCTTTACAAAACCACAAGATGGGTACCATCGTTCATACCTCTATAGTTAAACAGGACGCGAAGAGTGGTACGCTGGTGGTTTCAGCAGATTGGATTGATAATGATGGAAAAGGCCAAAAAGTTTTACAAGAAAAAACAACTTATGTCTTTTCTGGTACCGCTGATTCAAGAACGGTAGATCGCATTACAACTTTGACAGCTGTTGCTGATCAGGTAGTATTTAAAGATGTGAAGGATGGTATGTTTGCCATTCGGGTAGCTCGTCAATTGGAGATTCCATCGAATAAACCCGATGTATTTACGGATGCACATGGAGTGGAGACCAAAGTACCCGTGATGGATAATACGGGTGTTACAGGCGATTACTGGAGCTCAGAAGGGGTGAAGGGAGAAGCGGTTTGGAGTACTCGTGCTAAATGGATGAATTTACATGGGGAGATGGATAATCATCCAGTTTCTGTAACCATTTTCGATCATCCTGCGAATGTCTCTTATCCAAGTTATTGGCATGCACGTGGTTATGGATTATTTGCGGTTAATCCTTTGGGTGCTAAAGTCTTTAGTAATGGAAAAGATGAACGCAATCTAACGTTAAAGAAAGGAGAATCTGTCACTTTCAGATATAGAACGTTAATTTCTGATCGCTTAAATACGAAAGAAGAATTAGACAAAATTCAGGCAGAATTCGCTGCTATCAAGTAATTTTTAAGAAAATACTCTTATTTTTGTAAGGTAAAGGGGGCTCTTGTAGCCCCTATTTTCTTTATTCTATGCAATTATCCTTTTTAGGAGCCGCCAGACAAGTAACGGGAAGTATGTTCTTGTTACAATTGGAAGATGGCTATCAAATATTAATCGATTGTGGAACGGACATGGAGCGAAAAATCGACTTCGAAGAGCCGGTTGAGCAAAAATCCTTTTTCCCATTCGATGCATCACTCATTAATTTAGTGATTCTTACACATGCACACATTGATCATTCAGGCAATATCCCGATGCTTTATCGGGAAGGATACGAAGGCCAAATTTTGTGCACACCACCTACTGCAGATTTAGCAGAATTATTATTGATGGACTCTGCAAGTCTTCATCTGCGGCGATTACGTGCTGCCCAAGGGGAGAGCCGGAAGAAGCATAAGCAAATGGACCGCCTTCTTCGTAAGGGGGATTTGTATCTTCAAAAAGATGTGGAGAATGCGATGGACAATTTTGTCACCTTGCAGTTTAATCGAAAGTTTGTGGTATTCCCTGGTTTGGTAATAACCTTCGTGCCAGCTGGTCACTTATTAGGCGCAGCACACGTATTGATTTCGGTTACGGAAAATGGGGAGACAAAGACGATTGGATTTAGTGGGGATATTGGTCGCGCGAATTATCCATTACATATAGATCCACAGCCTTTTCCGGAAGTTGATTATTTAGTTTGTGAAACGACGTATGGTAATCGTATCCATGAGGATAAGGATAGCCCAATGGATGCATTAGGAAAGGTAATTAAAGAAACTTGCATTGATCGTCCTGGTAGATTAGTTATACCCGCTTTCTCTGTGGGACGTACGCAGGCCGTTTTATATACATTGAATAAGTTAATTGAAGAGCGGAATTTCCCTGCTGTTCGGGTGTTTACAGATAGCCCGATGGGACGTAGTTCTACTAAGATTTATGCGAAGTACTTATCCTATTTAAACCCGGAAGCGCGCGAATTTCATAAAGAGAATGATGAGCTTTTTGATGTAGATAATTTAATATTCCTTCAAACTGAAAAAGAAAGTAAGGCTATTCGTAATTACCGAGAGCCTTGTATCATTATTTCTTCTTCTGGAATGATTTCTGGTGGCCGAGTAGAGCAACATATCGCTGATAATATTTCGAATACCTATGCTACGATTTTATTGATTGGTTATACAGCAGAGGGAACATTAGGTCGCCAATTGTTAGCGGGAACAGACATGATTGTAGTAAAAGATCGGGAATATAAAGTCAATGCCCAGATTCGTAAAATTGATGTGTTCTCGGGACATGCAGATCAAAATGGGCTTTTGGACTTTGTTAAGCAACAAAATCCGAAGAAGACGAAGAAAATATTTCTATCCCATGGAGAGGAAGAAAGTATGATGGAGTTCTCTTCGATTTTAAATGGATTAGGATTTAATGACGTTATTTTGCCTCGAAAAGAGGAGACTTTCGAGCTTTAATTTTATTTTTGTATCAAAATTTACGCCTTATGAAAACATTATTGGAATTTGAAAAGCCTATCGCAGAGTTAGAGGATAAATTAATCGAAATGCGTAAGCTTGCTTTAGAGAATAATGTCGATGTGACTGCGGCAGTGGCATCGTTGACTGATAAGATTTTAGAATTGAAAAAAGAAACTTTCTCTAATTTGACACGTTGGCAACGCGTTCAATTGTCTAGACACCCGGATCGTCCCTATACGTTTGATTATATCGAACATTTATGTGAAGAGTTTATTGAAATCCACGGAGATCGTAATGTAGGTGATGATAAGGCCATGGTGGGTGGATTTGGTAGTATTGATGGTGAAATGTCTGTGATGTTTATTGGACAGCAAAAAGGCCGAAATACGAAAGATCGTCAATATAGAAATTTTGGTATGCCTAATCCGGAAGGATACCGCAAAGCTTTGCGTCTCATGAAGATGGCAGAGAAGTTCAATAAACCTATTGTTTGTTTAATTGATACACCGGGAGCATTCCCAGGCTTGGAAGCGGAAGAACGTGGTCAAGGGGAAGCAATTGCTCGAAATATCCGTGATATGTTCATGTTGAAGGTGCCTGTCATCTGTGTAATAATTGGAGAAGGTGCTTCGGGTGGTGCATTAGGAATTGCAGTAGGTGATCGCGTGTTGATGATGGAAAATACCTGGTACTCTGTTATTTCTCCTGAATCGTGTTCGTCTATTTTATGGAGAAGTTGGAATTACAAAGAACAAGCAGCTGAAGCCTTGAAATTAACAGCTAATGATATGCTATCAAATAAGTTAATTGACGGCATTATCCCTGAACCCTTAGGTGGTGCTCATCTTCATCCTGAAGAGGCGGCGTCTATTTTAAAAGAGGTGATTAAAAAGGAATTAGCTGTTCTGAATGCGATTGATCCAGCTACGCGTATTTCTCAACGTATTGATAAGTTCGGTGCGATGGGAGAGATAATCGAATAATATGTCGGCAGTAATTAAGGCGATAATTTTTGACTTAGGTAATGTATTACTACCAATTGATCTCTCCTTAACGTATGAGGCATTTGCTAATTACTCCTCGTTTAGTGCTATTGAAATTCAACAAAAGATTCAAGATCAGCAGCTGTGGGTTCCCTATGAATCAGGTGCACAATCTGATAGTGAATTTCGGGAGTACCTTCGCTCACATTTAGCGCTTACTTGTACAGACGAGGTTTTTGATGAAGCTTTTTCTGCGCTCTTACTTGATTTTCATCCAGGTGTTTATGCTTGGATTTTATCTTTAAAGGATTCGTATTCATTGTATTTATTGAGCAATACGAGTTCCATTCATGCAGAAAGATTTACTAAAATTAAGTTAGGACCTCAGGGCCAAAATCTTTTTAGTTTGTTTGATCAGGTTTATTATTCTTTCGAGATGGGTTTAGTGAAGCCTAATTCACTCATTTATCAGCAAGTATTACAAGAGCAACAGTTGAAGGCGGATGAAGTGTTGTTTTTTGATGATAATGTGGCTAATATTAATTCCGCAAAAACAATAGGTATTCATTCTTATTTGATAGATCCATCACAAGATTATTCACAAATTCAACAAATTTTAGCTTCCTATGTTAGTAAGTAGTCCACTTTTTGATGTTTTATTTAAATTAGCTGGGTGGAAATTAGTGGGGGAGGTCCCTCGTGAATTAAAGAAAGCCTTAGTCATTGTTTGTCCACATGCTACGTGGAAAGATTTTCCAATTGGATTAGGGGCACGTTCCTTGTTAAAGATTCCCATTTTATTTTGGGGTAAAAAGGAATTGTTTGAAGGACCTTTTGGAGCGATTTTTTCTTGGTTAGGAGGCTATCCTGTTAACAGAGGCACTAAATCGAATCTAGTAGATGCCATTGTGGATATTTATAATTCAAAAGAATCCTTTTATGCTGTTCTTGCTCCTGAAGGAACCCGCAAAGATGTTCAAGAATTAAAAACGGGTTTTTATTATATCGCTGATGGGGCTAAAGTGCCTTTGATTATGATTGGCTTCGACTTTGTCAATAAGGAGATTAAAATTAGAGATCCTTATTATACGAGCGGCGATTTTCAAAAAGATAAATTAGATATCGCTCGGTATTATCAAACTATCCCGGGTGTTCAAAAATCGTGGATAAAGAATTATTTAGCTGAAGCGGCAGAATAAATGAATTGAGCGGTTTTTTTCGAGGCACCAGCATCACCTATTACCTCTTGTAAGTGTTTGTACTCTTTTAATTGAGTTTGGTAAGTTGAACCTTTGGTTAATAAATCACGCAACCAGGCGGTCATATGATCGACAGAAAACTTGGCTTGGATTAATTCGGGAACAGCTAATTTATCCAGAATGATATTGACTAGCGAGATATACTTAATCTGAATCACGATTTTGGCCAAAGAATAAAATACCCAATCCGTCTTATAAACCACAATCTGAGGGGTATTTAACAAGGCAGTTTCTAACGTAGCTGTACCTGATGTGACAATGGCTACTTCAGCCTCTCTAACCACATCATACGTTTGATCAAAAAGAACGGGGATATCTGTTTGATAGAGTTCCTTCCAATCTGAGATACCGGCTATGACAAAAGTTAAATCTGGATTTACTTTTGCTAGTTGCTCAAAAAGGGGTAGAGCCGTTTTAATTTCCTGTTTTCTACTTCCTGCCAATAAGGCGATGTATTTCTTTCCTTTTAATGAAAATTTCTCATTCGGTATATAGGCCTGAATGGCATCTTGTAAAGGATTTCCTACGTATTCCGTAGAAATGCCTGCTTTTTGAAATAAAGGCAATTCAAAAGGAAATATCACATAGAGATGATCAACCCATTTTTTCAACTCATCCACCCGTCCTTTGTTCCAAGCCCAGACTTTAGGCGCGATATAGAAGTGGGTTTGGAACCCTTTCTTTTTAGCTATTTTAGCTGCTTTTAAATTGAATCCACCATAATCTATGAAAATAACGGCATCTGGTTTAAAAGCTTCAATTTGTTCTGAGAATAGCCTAAATAAGCCTTTTAGTCGTTGTATATTTTGGATGACACCCAATATACCCATGATGGCTAATTCGTTGTGGTGTATAAGAACGTCTGCACCTTGAGCCTCCATAGCATCACCTCCCCAAGCTTTAATTTCAGCCTCTTTATCCAATATTTTGATTTCTTGGATTAGATTAGAACCGTGAAGATCCCCTGATTTTTCGCCTGCTAAGATGAAGTATTTCATTGGTTATCCGAAATATTCGACCGAATTCTTATTCGTTTCGATTAAATGTATCTTATGAAGCACGGCTGTCTTTGAACTTTCTTGGATTTTAGGAGCTAATATTTTCCAAAATTCCATGACTAGTATTTCACAACTTGCTAATTTACCCTCCATAAAGTCAACATCTAAATTGAGGTTTTTATGATCGACTTTATCGATTATTTCTGCTTTAATTAGATCGCCTAATTGTTTTAAATCATAGACAAAACCCGTATCTGGATTTGGTAAACCTTTCACGGTTACTATTAACTCAAAATTGTGTCCATGCCAATTATTGTTAGCACATAGACCAAATACCTCTTTGTTTTTTTCTTCTGTCCAGGCTGGATTGAATAGGCGGTGTGCCGCATTAAAATGTTCCTTTCGGATGACGTATACCATTGTTTTCAGTTTTTGTGGAGGGACTCTGGGAAAACAATAGCAGAGTTCCAATAATTGTACAAAGTTAATAAACCTTCCGGGAATCTGTGTAAATTTGTATTTTAAATACGTTCCTTATGATCATTGTTACAGGTGCCGCAGGCTTTATTGGTAGTTGTCTAATTCAAAAATTGAATGAACTAAAATTTCGGCATATCATTGCGGTGGATGATTTCTCCTCAGCAGATAAAAACTGTAATTTAGATCACAAAGCCATTATGGAGCGCGTTGATCGCAAAGATCTTTTCACCTGGTTAGAGTCAAATAATCGCGAGATGGAGTTCTTTTTTCATATAGGTGCGCGTACGGATACAACGGAATTTAATACCGCTATTTTTGATGAATTGAATTTAGATTATTCTAAGAAGGTTTGGGAAGCGTGTGTTGCCTATCAAATTCCGCTTGTTTATGCTAGTTCAGCTGCGACCTATGGTTTAGGGGAGTTAGGTTATGAGGATAATGAATCCCTAATTTCTCAATTGAAACCCTTAAATCCCTATGGAGATTCGAAGAATGATTTTGATATTTGGGCACTCGCACAAGACAAAAAGCCATTCTTTTTTGCCGGTCTGAAATTTTTTAATGTGTATGGTCCTAATGAGTACCACAAGGGTAGAATGGCATCGGTTATTTGGCATGCATTCCAACAAATTAAACAAAATGGCTCATTAAAGTTATTCAAATCACATAGAGATGATTATGCAGATGGAGAACAAATGAGAGATTTTATTTATGTAAAAGACCTGATTGATGTCTGCATTTTCTTAATGGAACATCGGAAAAATTCGGGTATTTATAACCTAGGTACAGGAAAGGCGCGCTCTTTTAATGATTTAGGGAAGGCAACTTTTGCTGCTTTAGGTTTAGCGCCATCCATTCAATATATCGATACGCCTGTGGATATTCGCGATAAATACCAATATTTTACAGAAGCCAGTATGGCTAAACTTCGCTCAATTGGATATACGAAGGAATTCTATAGCCTGGAAGCGGGGGTCAAAGACTACGTTCAGAACTACCTGGTTAAGGAGCTGTATTATTAAGTAGTTTTTTTAAGCCTTCTTCTGCGAATCCTTTTCCATAGGCAAACAGTTGAATATTTGCTGCAAAAATAGATAGGATGGCTATTTTAAAGCTTTTTGTGCTGACCAAGGCCGCAGAGAATATTAATAAACAATAGACTATAATTCCTGAAAGTAAGGCTAAACCAATCGTCGGGTAGAACATTAGGGCTAAACCTGTTACTGTATAATAACTGAAAAATAGGAAAGGGAAGAAGTGCACCAATTTTAATTCCTTAGGAAAGAATCGGCTGATATTAATTCGAGCACGTCCAAAAAAATGTAATTGATTATAAAACTGCCTAAAGTCTGTTCGACGTTTATGGTAGATAAAGGCTTTCGGAATTAATCCTGATTTAAAGCCTAAGGAGATGCAGCGAATACTAAATTCAATATCTTCTCCCATCCGAGTGATTTTAAATCCTCCAGTCGCTTCATAGACCTTTCTTGAAATTCCCATATTGAAACTTCTCGGATGAAATTGTCCACCTATATTCTTTTCTTTTCCTCTAATACCTCCAGTGGTAAAGAAGGAAGTCATAGAATAACTGATGGCTTTTTGGATAGGGCTGAAGCTAGGATGATCTTGGTCAGGTCCTCCAAATAAATCTAAATTTTCCGATTTGACCGCTTTGTCGACTTCATTTAGATAGGTTGGTTCTAACAGAGCATCTGAATCTAAGATGATAAAATAGTCACCTTTAGCTCTTTCAAAGGCATAATTTCGAGCAAATCCCTGTCCTCCGTTTTCTTTTACATAGTAGGCTATGGAAAGATAAGAGGTATATTTTTCGATGATATGCGCTGCATCCTCCTTAGACCCATCCTCTATAACAATCACCTCAAAGTCTTTAAACTCCTGTGTTTGAATACAAGCTAATAACTCATCCAATTCTTGTGGACGATTATAAACGGGAATAATCAGGCTGTAGGCCGGAGTTTTCATTTTATAAGGAACGTAGCGTTTCTTTGCTTGCTGAAATAATTTGATCGTATTCTGAATCTCCTAAAGCAGTAGATAAGAACCATGATTCATATTGCGATGGCGGTAAATAGATGCCTTTAGCTAACATCCCTTTAAAATATTTTCCAAAAAGAGTCGTGTCAGAAGTTTTCGCATCACTAAAATTGTTAACCTCTTTATCTGTGAAGAATAAGGTAAACATAGATCCGATTTGATTAATCGTATAATTAAGTCCTAATGACTTTAATTCGGAAGCTAATGCTTGTTTTAAAGTAGAACCACGCGTAGCTAATGCGTCATAAATTCCGGGATTATCCGTAATTAAATTCAACATAGCTAATCCAGCTGTGGTGGCTAGTGGATTGCCAGATAAAGTTCCCGCTTGATAAACCGGACCTGCTGGTGCGATCATATCCATAATTTCAGCTTTTCCGCCATAAGCCCCTACAGGCAAGCCGCCGCCTATGATTTTTCCTAAGGTCGTTAAATCGGGTTGCAAACCTGATAACCCTTGGTAACCACTAGAGGATAGTCGGAAACCAGTCATTACTTCATCAAAAATTAATAAGGCGCCATATTGTTTACACAACTTTTGAACACCCGCTAAATAACCTTCTTTAGGAATTACTAAACCCATATTACCTACGACTGGCTCTACAATTACGGCAGATACCTCTGTAGGATTAGCTTTGAATAGATTTTCTAAGCTTTCTAAATCATTGTAAACTGCAGTTAATGTATCTCTAGCCGTGGAGACAGTTACTCCTGGGCTATCGGGAGTTCCTAAGGTCGCTACACCAGAACCGGCTGCAATTAAGAAGGAATCCCCGTGTCCATGGTAACATCCTTCAAACTTGATAATTTTATCCCGTTTAGTATACGCTCTAGCTAGACGAATAGCAGCCATTGTTGCTTCTGTGCCGGAATTAACTAATCGTACTTTTTCTACCGAAGGAATCATCGAAGTAATTTTTTCGGCGATTAAAACTTCATTATAAGTAGGAGCACCAAATGAAAATCCATTTCCTAATGCATTGCGTAGAGCCTCTTCGATGACAGGGTGGGCATGCCCAAAAAGCATGGGGCCCCAAGAGCCTATTAAATCCACATACGAATTTCCATCTACATCATGTAAATAAGCACCCTTGGCAGATTGGATAAACACAGGGCTACCACCTACAGATTTAAATGCACGTACGGGTGAATTAACGCCACCTGGAATTAATTCTTTTGCTCTTTCGAAATACGCTGTACTTAAGGTATTCATCTTATTTCTTCTTAGGATTCTTACCAGTTGCTTTCTGTTGCTCCTCCATGGTCTTCAATTGTGTTTGAAGGTACTGAGAGAACTTTGATTTTTTAGGACCACCTCCAGCAGCGATTTTCTTTCGGTTTTCGTCTAATAAAGCTTTGATTTTATCTTCATTTACAAACTTACGAATCGCTAATTGTTGACCAATCGTCACTAAGTTCGATACGAAATAATAGAAACTTAGACCGGCAGGGAAGGAGTTCATTACAAACATAAAGATCACCGGTGTTATATAAGCCATCATTTTCATATTGATAGGCTGTCCGGGTTGATCTGGTGTAATTTGATTATTGTAATATCCGTAAGCTAATTGGGATACGGTCATCAATAAACAGAACAAACTAACGTGTGAACCATAGAATGGAATGGCAAACGGTAAATTGATGAATGAATCATAAGTAGATAAGTCGTTAGCCCATAAGAAGGATTCTTGGCGCAGATTGATCAAATTAGGAAACAACATAAATACCGCCATTAAAACGGGCATAGTAGCTAATACAGGTATACAGCCACTTAATGGATTAACGCCTACTTCGCCGTACAACTTCATGGTCTCTTGTTGAACACGCGCTGCATCATCTCCAATCTTCTCTTTAATGGCCGCAATTTCTGGAGCCAAAATACGTGTTTTAGCCATTGAAACGTAGGATTTATACGTTAATGGCAATAAGGCAGTTTTGATGATTAAAACTAACACGATAATCAATAAACCATAATTCGTAAATAGACTTTCTAGGAAGCCAAATAACGGAACAAAGATATATTTCGTAATAGGCAGTAAAAAGTCATAGCTAAGCTTCACATTTTTGCCAAAATTGGGTGCTTCTACTTTATTGACAATTGAATAATCATTAGGACCAAAATAGAACTGGAACGAAGATTTTCCAGCTGATAAATCTTGAGCTGACCCTACAATTTGCGCATCTAAGGTCTTAATATTTACACTATCCGTTAAATTAGGTGTAGCAGTTAGTGATGCAGATTTAAAAGTAAAACCTTGTGGAATTAATCCAGATAAGAAATATTTCTTCTTGAAACTGATCCATTTTGTGCTTTGGTCTAGATTCTCATTCGTTACTGAATTTGGATTTTCCGATAAATTATCAAATTCTTCATCTTCTGTAAGCAAATAGTTGATCGTAGCTTTACGTTCCTCCGTAATATCCTTCTCAGTTTGATGTACTTGTTCTTTCCAATGAATGAAATAATCTCCGCCGCTCAAGGCCACAGATTTGGCATCTAATTGATAATCCACTAAAAATCCAGATTCTGGTAACTTGTAAAAAGACTTAATGACCTGACCGCCCGCTAAAGTCCCTATGAATTCTATTTTGTTTCCCGTCTGAATCCCGCTAAAATCAATATTATCTACTTTGATTTTACCAGCTGTTGTAGGCAATTCTATTGAAAATTCATCTGATTTACCATCATACAAGAACAATCCATCATTCTTACCTTCCTTAAAGTTAGCGTAGCTTTTGTAGTTCTTTAATTGAACTGAAACTAATTTCGCGCCTTTAGAAGATACCTTAACGATGATGTTTTTATTTTCTAAGGTAAACACTTGCTCCTGTTTGATCGTCGAATCTACAACCACCTTAGCTGTATCTTTTTTCGCTACCACCATGGCTTTTTGTGTTTGCGCCTTCGGCTTAGTTGCAGGAACTTCTTTAGGGGCAAAGAAATATTGGTAGCCTAACAGCATACCCATAATTAAAACAATGCCTGTGATGGAATTTCTATCCATGATTTTTTATTTAGAATTTTTGATGAATGGAACAGCATGTTGGTGTGCTGCTTTAACAAACTGAACAAATAGGGGAGATGGACTTTCCACCGTCGATTTATATTCTGGATGAAACTGTACACCCACAAAAAAGGGATGATTCTCGATTTCAACAATTTCAACCAAGTTAGAATCTGGATTTATTCCTGATGTGATCAATCCAGCTTTATGGAATTGATCTAAATAGTCATTATTAAATTCATAGCGGTGTCTATGACGTTCTTGAATGGCTGTTTTTCCGTAAATTTTATAGGCTAAAGTCCCTTTTTCAATTTTACATGGATACGATCCAAGACGCATGGTTCCTCCTTTTTCAGAGATATCCTTTTGATCTAACATTAAATTAATCACCGGATCAGGACTGTCAGGATTCATTTCGAATGAATGCGCTTCTGATAAGCCCATTACGTTACGCGCAAACTCAATGACAGCACATTGCATACCTAAACAAATACCTAGGAAGGGTATTTTATTCTCCCGTGCATATTTTACAGCATTGATTTTGCCTTGAATACCGCGCTCTCCAAATCCCGGAGCCACTAAAATTCCGTCTAATCCAGCTAATGTGTCTGATAAATCTTCAGAATCCATCGATTCAGATGATAACCAGTGTAGGTTCACTTTAATATCATTCGCCGCTCCTGCATGTATAAAGGCTTCGGCAATGGATTTATAGGAATCTTTTAATTCAACGTATTTTCCGATCAATCCAATATTGATTTCAAATTTTGGATTCTGTAGTTTTGACAAGAAAGAAGTCCAATTTTTTAAATTTGATTCCTTGTCATTATAGATATCTAATTTGTATAAAACGCGGCTATCTAAACGCTCCTCCTTCATGAGAAGTGGTACTTCATAAATGGTCGATGCATCACGTGCCTCAATAACATCCGCTTCTGATACGTTACAGAATAACCCAATTTTTTTCTTCATTTCTTGAGGAATAGGGTGTTCTGTACGGCAAACAAGGATGTCAGGTTGAATACCTGATTCCGATAATTGCTTCACGCTGTGTTGAGTAGGCTTTGTTTTTAATTCTCCTGCAGAAGCTAAATAAGGAATTAATGTCAAGTGGATAAATAGGGTGTTTTTCTCCCCTAAATCCCATTTTAACTGACGGGCTGCTTCGATAAAAGGTAAGGATTCAATGTCACCCACACAGCCACCAATTTCGGTAATGACGATATCAAATTTACCTGATTCCCCTAAGAGCATGATATTGCGCTTAATTTCATCGGTAATGTGAGGAACTACTTGAACGGTTTTGCCTAAATAATCACCACGGCGTTCCTTAGTAATTACATTGTGGTAAATACGACCTGTGGTGATATTATTTGCTTGACTAGTAGGCGTGTTTAAAAAACGCTCATAATGGCCTAAATCAAGATCAGTTTCTGCTCCATCATTTGTAACATAGCATTCGCCATGTTCGTATGGATTCAGTGTGCCTGGATCGATATTGATATAAGGGTCAAACTTTTGGATTGTACAGGTTAGACCTCGTGCTTGAAGGAGCTTAGCTAAGGACGAGGCGATGATACCTTTTCCTAACGAGCTTGTTACACCACCCGTAACAAAAATGAACTTGGATTTCTTGGGATTCCCTTTACCAGACATTGGAAGAATTGTTGATTTGGTTACGGGAAACAAAGATAGTGAAATAAAAGCATACCGAATTAATCCTATTTTTATTTTATCTTGCATTCTTAATAGAATTTGCATGAAACCTCAACAAATTACCTTGTTTTCAGCCTCAGCCGGATCGGGTAAAACGTATACCTTGACCATTGAGTATCTGAAGATGGCGCTCTCAGAGGTGGAAACGAAGGGGTATTTTCGTCGAATTCTAGCGGTGACCTTTACGATAAAGGCCGCCGAAGAAATGCGCACCAGAATTTTACAATTTTTAGCAGGAATTGCCGATTTCCCTGCATTCCAGTATACGCCTGTTACAGAGCAACCTAAAGTGCTCACTATTTTAGACAAAATTCAATCCGAATTGGAAGAGGATGGTGTTACCTTATCGAAAGAAGAATTAGCTACTCGAGCCGCTACCACTTTGCAGCAAATCATTCAAGATTATGGCTTATTCTCTGTCATGACCATTGATTCATTTGTGCAACGATTGAGTGCCTCATTTATTGACGAATTACATCTTCCTAATCAATATGAGGTGTTACTAGATTCAAATGGCCTGATTCATGAATTAATAAATCGATTACTTGATCAGGTAAATCAAACGGGTGACAGTGAATTAAGTGAATTAATTCTTTCGTTTGCTAACCAAGAAATAGCTGAAGGTCGAAATTGGAATCGCATGCGAGATAGTTTGCACGCCTTTTTAAAGATTACCCTAGATGAGAAGTTCTTAGCCGTAGAGCCACATATGGCCACTTTTCAAGTGGCTGATTTTTTGCGTTTAGAAGATCGATTGCGTTCCCAAATGGCAGAAATGGTGATGGATGTTCAACAAATAGCCTCTTCTTTTTGCCAAATAATAGCTTCCATAGGTCTAGATGATTCGCTCTACTTTCAAGGCTCAAAAGGGCCAGTAGGTATTTTGAGGGCGGCTAAATCAAGTCCAGAGGTAGTAGATAAACCCTATTCTTATCTACGGAAAGCCATTGAAAATGGGACTTGGACTTCAGCAAAAGCGAGTGCAAGCGAGAAATCTTTGATTGAAATGCATTCTGTTGAGCTAACAGAATTAGGAACTCAATTTTTAACCTTACAAGAAATTCAATCTAAACGGTACCGCTTTTTAAATTGGCTTTTAAAAGATTTGAAGAAATTAGCCTTGTTAAATTTGATTCAGCAAGAAATGCGCCTATTTCAGCAGGAAAATGCAGCAATTCCGATCTCTGAATTCTCAAAGCGAGTTTATGAGGTAATAGCGAATGACCCTATTCCTTTTATTTACGAGAAATTAGGGGATCGTTATTTTCACATTTTCATTGATGAGTTTCAAGATACGTCCATTTTGCAATGGAAGAATTTTATGCCCTTGATTGAAAATGCCACATCTGTAGGGAAACGGAGTCTTTTAGTAGGGGATGCTAAACAATCCATCTATAAGTTTAGAGGGGGGGAGGTTAGTTTGATCGCATCATTGGCAACTAAAAATCCCTCATTAGTCTCTAAGCATTTTTTAGAAGAATCAATAGATGAACAACGATTTGATTATTTAATGAATCAACTAGGCCCTAAGGCACTGAATGATAATTATAGAAGTGCGAAAGAGATTGTAGAATTCAATAATTCATTCTATGCTTCATTGGTAGATAAAGAATCAGTTCAGCACTTATGCTCCTTAATTCAACCTTTGTATGGTCAGAATTTAAAACAAAATCCGAAGGTTTTATCTACTGAATTTAATGGTAAAGTGGATCTGATAGTTTACCATAAGTCGAAAGAGAACTTTGGTTTTACAGAGCCCGAAAATGAATTTATGTTTGAGCAAGTCTTGAACTTAATCCAGTATAATTTGAGCTTGGGTTTTCGACTTAAGGATTTAGCGATATTGACGAGGAAAAATAAGCATTCCCGTTATCTTGCCCTTCGATTGAAAGAAAAAGGAATTCCGGTTATTTCTTCTGATTCTCTATTAGTTCATTATTCTCCGGTTGTAGGTTTTCTACTTTCTTATTTAGCCTTACATGATAATCCGAAGGAAACACTTTATTTATACGAAGTAATCTATCAGTTTGCGGAGATAAGTGGACGTCAGATTCAACAGAATGAATTAGTTAGTATAGCTAATCTTTCAGGGGAAACAGCTTTTGAAAAATCAAGTAATTATTTCCAATCATTGGGGTATGATATACCCGATTTTACCGATTTATTGCATTGGGTTTATGAATTAGTGGCTGTTTTTGATTTGTTAAATCAAGCGAGTGGTCAAGAGTATATTTGGAAGTTTTTAGATATTCTAAATGAATACGTGCTCCTGCATGATAAATTAGTCAATGGTTTTTTAGTCCATTTTAATCAAAACAAAAACTCCTATTGCATTTCATCGTCAAATCAAGTTGATGCAGTTACTATTTCAAGTATCCATAAATCAAAAGGATTAGAATATCCGGTAGTTATACTCCCTTTTGTTAATTGGACTTTTGAAGCAGATTCAGAGAAAATCTGGTATGAGCTAGGAGAGGAGGAAGCAAGCGATTTACTTCTGGGTGAAGAGACATATTTACAATATGTCTACGGTCGCGTTAATTCTGCTGAAGTGTTAGCTTATCCCACTTTAGCCACACAAACACAAGTCGAGAAAGAGGCGATATTTTTAGATGCTTTAAATATGCTCTATGTAGCTACCACGCGTCCTAAGCAATCATTACATATACTTATTTCAGTACCCACTTTGGAAATGCATTCAAAAACTATCTCAACCTACGAGCATTCAGTGGGGCGTTTAGTGTATGATTTTGCCCAGCAAAATGGTACGAAACAGGAGGAGGTGCCTGCTTTTCTGTCATCTGAAACTTCTTGGGATTTATCCTATATTCAATTCTCATCCACAGCTGTTTTACCTGTATTGAACCGAGAGGAATTACCTGTTTCAGATAAGCAAATTACGATTCAGCTAGCCAAGAAATGGCCTGAAATAAAATTACGCGTTAATTCCGCCAAATCAGATTTATTTACGGCAGCTTCTAAGAAACGCGAAGTTGGTAATCAGCTCCATGATTTATTAGCCCAATTGTCAGATATGGAGTCCTGGCCAAATTTGCGTAAAAAAGCTAAAGTAGATACTACCTTAGTAGATGCCTTATTGGATAAACCTTCCATTGCCTCTTTTTTTAATAAAGAAGTATTGGCCTTTAAAGAGATTGATTTGTTGTGTCCCGATGGAAGGATTGTTAGACCCGATCGGGTGAATAGAGTAGGTGATGCCTTGCAGGTAATTGATTTTAAAACGGGTAAGCCGAAACCGGAACACCATGATCAGATTAATCGCTACAAAAATACCTTACAAGAAATGGGCTACAAAGTAACCGAAGGAGTACTCATTTATCTTGAATCTACAGAATTAGTTTATGTATAAGCGAATACTTCTTTATCTTTCTTTACTAGTAATAATAGACTCGTGTTCTTTTGTTAAGCGCATTTTTCATCGTTCAGGTGCTTCCAATTATACCACTTCTGAATTGAAGTCAATCATAAAAGAGGCTCAGAAGTATAAAGGAGTTCCGTATAAAACTGGTGGTATGGATGTGAAAGGAATGGATTGTTCTGGATTACTTTTTAAAGCCTATTCAGAAAATGACTTTAGTATTCCCCGGGTATCTTCCGATCAAGCTAAGTTTGGGGAAGAAGTAAGACTGAGTGAAGTTCAATTAGGAGATTGGGTATTTTTCGCTACGGGTAAAGTGGGTTTAATTAATCATGTGGGGTTGATTTCGCACGAAAGGCCAGCTATTCGGTTTATTCATGCGAGTACGACTTATGGGGTGAGGGAAGATGCATTGTTTCAAAAATTTTGGCTTGATCGAATAGTCAAAATTATTCGTCCATATAAAAATTAGTATGGTTTTTAGCCGTTGATGTTCTATTTTTGCATTTCTTTTTAAAATGCTATGTCTAAAAAAATTGTAATTATTGGTGCTGGTGGAGTAGGTAATGTAGTCGTAAAGAAATGTGCGATGAATCCTGCCGCATTTTCGGAGATTGTATTAGCCTCTCGAACTTTATCTAAATGTGATGCGATTGCAGCGGAGTGTGCTGCCATTGGATTACCTACTGCCGTGAAAACGCGTCAAGTAGATGCGGATAATGTTCCTGAATTAGTCGCGCTATTCAAAGAAGAAAAGCCATTTTTAGTGATAAATGTGGCTTTGCCTTATCAAGACCTTACCATTATGGATGCCTGTTTAGAGGCAGGAGTTCACTATTTAGATACGGCAAATTATGAACCAAAAGATGTAGCGAAATTCGAGTATTCTTGGCAATGGGCTTATCAAGATAAATTTAAGAAAGCGGGATTAATGGCTTTATTAGGTTGTGGTTTTGATCCAGGCGTTACCGGAGTTTATACGGCCTATGCAAACAAGCATTATTTCGATGAAATGCATTACTTAGATATCATTGATTGTAATGCTGGTGATCATGGTAAGGCCTTCGCAACTAATTTTAATCCAGAAATTAATATTCGCGAGATTACGCAGAAAGGAAAGTATTGGGAAAATGGGGAGTGGATTGAGATTGAGCCTATGTCTATTCACAAGCCAATCGATTACCCCAATATTGGGCCTAAAGAATCCTATGTGTTATACCACGAGGAATTAGAATCATTAACAAAGAATTTCCCAACGCTTAAGCGTGCGCGTTTTTGGATGACTTTTGGTCAAGCCTATTTAACGCACTTAGAAGTATTGCAAAATGTGGGTATGACTTCCATAACTCCTATTAAATTTAATGGGATGGAAATTGTTCCACTTGAATTCTTGAAAGCGGTTTTACCTGAACCAGGCACGTTAGGAGAAAATTATTCAGGCCAAACATCGATTGGTTGCCAAATAAAGGGTATCAAAGACGGTAAAGACGCGACTTATTACGTTTGGAATAACTGTCATCATGCGGATTGCTATAAAGAAGTTCAAGCGCAAGGGGTAAGTTATACTACGGGGGTACCTGCTATGATTGGAGCTTCCTTAATGATTGATGGCACTTGGTTTGCTCCTGGTGTATTCAATGTGGAAGAATTTAATCCGGATCCATTTATGGAATTATTGAACATCCATGGGTTACCTTGGGATGAGCAACATAACATCACTTTACCTCACGAATATTAAGATGTCGTACTATCCTTCGATTCCATCTCCTTGTTATGTATTGGAGGAAAATTTGTTGTTAGCGAATTTAGCATTACTTAAACGTGTTCAACAAGAGGCTGGTATAGAGATTATCTGTGCACTAAAGGGTTTTTCGTTTTACCACGAATTCCCGTTAGTGAAACAGTATTTAGCAGGAGCTACGGCTAGTTCATTACATGAAGCTCGTTTAGCCTTCGAAGAGATGGGCGTTCGGCCGCATGTCTATTCTCCTGCTTATTTGGAATCAGAATGGGATGAGTTAATTTCCTATGCAGGTCACATTACATTCAATTCACTGAATCAATATAATCAATACAAAGATCGCGCCATAGCTGCTGGTATTTCCTGTGGCTTGCGTATAAATCCGGAATATGCGGAGGTAGAGACTGAGATGTATAATCCTTGCATTGCGGGTTCCCGTTTAGGTATTCGTCGTTCAGATTTAGGTGAATTGCCGGTAGGAATTGAAGGGTTGCATTCTCATACCCTTTGTGAAAACGATTCATTTGTTTTAGAGCGTACATTAGCAGTCATTGAAGAGAAATTTGGTGATTTATTGCCACAACTTAAGTGGTTAAATCTGGGCGGTGGGCATTTGATTACTCGTGCTGATTATGATGTGAATCACTTGATAGGACTATTAAGCGCTTTTCGTGAAAAGTACCCTAATCTAACGATTTTACTTGAGCCAGGTTCTGCTGTAGGCTGGCAGACGGGGTTCTTGAAATCTACCGTTTTAGATATCGTCGAGTCAGCTGGTATTACAGTGGCTATTTTAGATGTGTCTTTTGCGGCGCACATGCCAGATACCTTGGAAATGCCTTATAAACCTCGAATTCGAGGTGCTAATTCAGAGCCAGAGATAGGGAAGCCTACATATCGTTTCGGTGGAATGACCTGTTTGGCTGGTGACTTCTATGGAGATTACTCTTTTGAAAAACCTTTAGCTATAGGGGATGAGATCATTCTTGAAGACATGATTCATTATACGATGGTGAAAACAACTACCTTTAACGGGGTGAATTTGCCTAGTATAGGAAAACTTGATCCAAATGGGAGATTCCATTTATATAAAAAATTCGGTTACGAATCATTTAAGGATCGATTGTAAGTGTGGAGAAGATCGGTCTCGAACCGACGACCTCTTGCATGCCATGCAAGCGCTCTAGCCAACTGAGCTACATCCCCATTAGAAATTAACTTTGACTCCTACACCTCCTTGGATATGGAGGAAAAATGGGTTAGGAAGTAGTTCGGAATAAAGGCCTAATTCAGCAAAGAAGGATAAATTAGGCGCATCAATCGGAAAATATTCCAGACCTGCTATTCCAGCAGCCCCTAAACCTCTTTTAGTCTCCGGATAAACTGAATTATCTGTAAATAAATTTCTAGATACAAATTGAGGTCCAGCCCCATAGTAATAGTGTAAATCTGAATTAACTAGGGTAGGGCGATGCCATAAATATAAAGCATTCATGGAGAAACCGATGTTTTGGAATGAACCACCTTGATAGGAACGATTAGTTCCCCAAAGTCCTCCATACGTACCAAAATTAAATTCTACCGCATTTCTACCAGAGGGTAAATAGCGTTTTATCATAAATCCACCCGGTTCGCCGACTCTAAATCCCGCAGCCCAATCTTTCATTTGTGCCTTTGCCAATGTGAGGCTGCAGCATAAAAACAAGAAAAGGACTATACGTTTTAACATAATTATGCGGCGTAGAATTTAGAAATTAGATCAACTAATTTATCGTTTTCTTCTGATAACCCAATCGTAATTCGAATAGAATCTTCACATAAAGTAACAGTACTTCTATTTCGAGTGATTAATTTCTCTGAAATCAAATAGCTAAATAGCTCATTCGATTTCTTAAACCGAACTAAAATAAAATTAGCATCCGATGGATAAATGTGAATTACTTCAGGAATTTGTCCTAAAGATTCCATTAAACGTTTTCTTTCTGCCAATAACAGAGAAACCGTATCCTCTTTAAATGAGGTATTGGCTAACGCTTTTATCACAATTTCTTGTGTTGCTCCTCCAATATTATAAGGAGGCTTTATTTTATTTAATAGACCGATAATAGTGGGATGCGCAAAGGCCATTCCTAAACGCAGGGAGGCTAATCCGTAGGCTTTGGAAAGTGTCTGCATCACAATTACTTGCGGGTATTTCGCTAATTCCAGAATAAAACTAGGCTCATCAGAAAAATCGATATAGGCTTCATCAATGATGACGAATCCTGTTTTAAAGGATTCAATCAAGGTGTAAATATCTGTGCGATTTAATTTATTTCCTGTGGGATTGTTAGGAGAACAAATAAATAGCAAACGCGTATTGGAATCGATCGCTTCTAAAATACCTGCCACATCTAACTGGTAATTCGTAAGTAGACTTACTTTTCGCTGTTCTATGTGGTTAATGGAAGCGCTAACCTCGTACATTCCATAGGTAGGAGGACAAAGAATAATGTTGTGAATTCCTGATTGACAGGTCATTCGCATAATCAAGTCGATTGCCTCATCAGATCCATTCCCTAAAAAGATTTGATCGACATTGCATTGTTTGATAGCCGCTAATTGCTCCTTAATCGTTAATTGTAACGGATCTGGATACCGATTCCATTTTTCTGGCACGCCGGAACCCATTGGATTTTCGTTGGCATCTAAAAACACACCCTCTTTACCTTTGAATTCATCTCTGGCAGACGAATAAGGTTTTAAGTTCCAAATATGTTCTAATATGAAGTTCTGAAAAATCATTTTAATCGTACTTTAACAGCGTTAGCGTGGGCTTGAAGTGATTCTGCTTCAGCCATATCAATGATTGTGTTGCCTAAATGGCTTAAACCAGCTTTACTGATGGATTGAAGCGTGATTTTCTTAGTGAATGAATCTAAGTTTACTCCTGAAAAAGAGCGCGCAAATCCATTTGTAGGTAAAGTGTGGTTCGTTCCCGAAGCATAATCACCTGCTGATTCTGGGGTATAATTTCCTAAGAAAATAGATCCTGCATTCCTGATTTGATCTGCGAATGCTTCTGGATTCTTGCAGGCTAGGATCAAGTGCTCAGCAGCATATTCATTTAATAAATCAGCTGCTTCTTTTTCAGTGGCTACTAAAATGAATTTCGAATTCAATAAAGCCTTTTCAGCTAATTCTCTTCGAGGTAATTCTTTTAGTTGATCCTCGATTGCTAGAAAGGTCTCCTGAATAATTCTTTCGTCTGTGCTCACTAGGAAGACTTGGGAGTCTACTCCATGTTCAGCTTGTGAAAGTAAATCAGAGGCAATAAAGGCTGGAACCCCTTCGGAGTCTGCATAAACGGCCACTTCGGAAGGACCAGCAGGCATATCTATGGCAGTGCCTAATCGATTGGCATACATTTTAGCCGCCGTAACATATTGATTACCTGGCCCAAAAATTTTATACACCTTAGGTACACTTTCTGTGCCTAGAGTTAACGCTGCAATCGCTTGAGAACCACCCACTTTAGCCATCTTAGTAATTCCACAAAGTTTGGCAGCATAAAAAATGGCAGGATGCTCTGCGGGTGTACATAAAACCACCTCTAAACAACCTGCAATCTTAGCAGGAATTGCTAACATTAAAACGGTTGAAAATAGGGGAGCAGTACCTCCTGGAATATAAATACCTACTTTATCAATGCCTGTCGCTTTTTGCCAACAAACTACACCAGGATTAACTTCGATCTTAGTCGGAACTAATTTTTGTGCAGCATGAAAGGCATAAATATTATCATACGCGTGTTTAATCGCTTTCTGTAGATTCTCCTCTGTTCGGGCTGCGTATTGATCAATCTCTTCTGGCGTGTAGAGTATGGAATCTATTTGGCGATTCTCGTAATTCTTAGTCAATTCACGGAGTGCCGCATCGCCTTCTGTTTGTACTTTTTGAAAAACACCTTCAATCAAACTACCCAAAGCAGCTTGCTCTAAGGCCGGTCTTTCGCAAATTCTAGCGTAATCTGATCTGGAAGGAAATTTAATCTGATTAAACATGATTACAGAATCATTTTTTCAATAGGTAAAACTAAAATACCTTCAGCCCCTGCAGCACGCAAGTTTTCGATGATATTCCAAAAATCATTCTCCTCAATCACTGAGTGAAGAGAGAACCATCCTTTTGTAGCTAATGGCAATACGGAAGGGGATTTCATGCCTGGCAAAAGAGCCGTCACTTTTTCGATATTTTGCTCTTGAACGTTTAAAACCACATATTTTGCATTTTGCCCGCGTTGAACAGAATCTATTCTGAAAAGCAATTTGTCTAATATGGCTTGTTTTTCAGCTACTAACGATTTGTTAGCAATCATAACGGCTTGGCTTTGGAAAACGGTAGCGACTTCCTTTAAACCATTACTTAAAAGCGTTCCTCCAGTAGAAACAATATCGCATATACCTTCTGCGAGTCCAATAGAAGGCGCAATCTCTACGGATCCTGAAATTTCATGCATCTCTGCATTAACGCCATTCTTTTTAAGAAACTGACTTGTTAAATTAGGGTAAGATGTGGCTATACTTTTTCCTTCAAATTGGCTTAAATCTGTATAGGTTTCGCTTCTCGGAATGGCTAAAGATAGTCGACACTTAGAAAATCCTAGTTCCTTTACGATACCTACCTTACGTGTATGCTCCATCAATACGTTTAATCCTACAACGCCTAAATCGGCTACACCGTCTTCCACGTATCCTGGGATATCGTCATCGCGAAGAAATAAAAACTCGATAGGAAAGTTGCTCGAAATTGAACGAAGTTTAGAACCACCCGATTCAAATTTAATGCCACACTCTTTAAACAGCTTTAAAGAATCATCGCTTAAACGTCCGGACTTTTGTACCGCAATTCTGATATTGTTTGTGCTCATTGTATGTAATCTAAAAAAAGCAAGCCTCGAAATTACTCGAGGCTTGCTAAATCAATTTTATAAAAACATTTTGATTGGATCCTCTAAGTATTGTTTCAGGGTTAACAGGAACGCAGCTCCCGTTGCACCATCTACCACGCGATGATCACAAGTCAATGTTAATTTCATAATGTTGGTTGCATAGAATTGGCCATTCTTAACACCTACCGTTTCTTTAATACCACCTACGGCTAGAATACAAGATTCTGGAGAGTTGATAATAGAAGTGAATTGGTCGATACCAAACATACCTAAGTTAGATACGGTAAATGTATTACCTTCCCAATCTTTCGGTTGCAATAATTTATTTTTTGCTTTTCCTCCTAAATCTTTCGCCTCAGCTGAGATTTGTGCGATTGATTTTTCAGAAGCAAAACGAATCACTGGTACTAGTAAGCCATCTTCAACAGCTACAGCCATACCAATGTGTACGTGTTTGTTTACACGAATGCGATCTTCCATCCAGTAAGAATTTACTTTAGGGTGTTTCGCTAAGGATAGAGCAGTGGCTTTAATCACCATATCATTGAATGAAATCTTCACTGGTAATACTTCATTCATAGATACGCGAGCTTCCATCGCTTTATCCATATTGATTTCCATCGTTAAATAGAATTCTGGAGCGCTAAATTTAGATTCAGACAAACGACGAGCGATCGTCTTACGCATTTGGCTGTTTGGAATATCTTCAAAGCTTTCCACTCCACCTGTGAAGTTTGCGTTCGCACCGCCAGCGTTTGGATTATACTCCTCCACGTCTGCCTTTGTGATACGTCCACCTTCACCTGTTCCTGTGATCCAGTTTAAATTATATCCTTTTTCTTTTGCCAAAGCACGCGCTAAAGGACTTGCCTTTAATTCTGCACCTGGCTTTGAAGCTACTTTTTCTTCTACAACTGGTGCTTTTGTAACTGCCGGTGCTGGTGCACTGGCAACAGGCGCAGGAGCCGGAGCTGCAGCAACTGGTGCGGGTGCAGCCGATTTAGGTGCTGCTTCTGCATCTAAAATCAATTGGTAATTTGCACCAGGTTCTCCTACGATGGCAATAATACCATCTACGATAACACCTTGTCCTTCTTTTGCTCCAATATATAATAGCGTACCATCCTCATAGTTTTCTAATTCCATGGTAGCTTTATCTGTCTCTACTTCAGCAATGATGTCTCCATTCTTGATGACATCACCTACGGCTTTTAACCATTTAGCGATAACACCTTCTACCATCGTATCGCTCATCTTAGGCATACGAACAGCAACTGCTTTTACACCACTTAAGTCGATAGCGGGGGAAGGGGCTGCAGTTTCTGCCACTGGAACTACTGCCGGAGCTTCTGTTGCTACAACGGCTGCTGGAGCTGATGCGGCTGCAGGAGCAGCTAATAGTGATGAATAATCTTCACCTGGTGTACCTACAATAGCAATAATGCCGTCTACTGGAACGGCTTCACCTACTTTAACACCGATATATAATAAAGTGCCATCTTCATAATTCTCTAATTCCATTGTTGCTTTGTCGGTTTCAACTTCCGCAATAATGTCGCCAGATTTGATTACGTCACCTTCTTTTTTAAGCCAGTTTGCGATAACACCTTCAACCATGGTATCGCTCATCTTAGGCATTCTAATAATTTCAGCCATCTTATTTTGTTTGAAAGTTCAAAAATACGCTTTAAACCCTGTTTTTAAAAATTTTATGTGATAATTATTCTCTACTAATCTAGTTTAAGGACTGCCATAAATGCCTCCTGTGGAATTTCTACGTTACCCACTTGACGCATCCGCTTCTTACCTTTTTTCTGTTTCTCTAATAATTTGCGCTTACGAGAGATATCTCCACCGTAACATTTAGCTAATACGTCTTTACGTAAGGCTTTCACCGTTTCACGAGCAATGATTTTTTGTCCAATTGCAGCCTGAATAGCAATTTCAAATTGCTGTCTCGGAATCAATTCACGTAATTTTTCGCACAAACGCTTACCCCAGTCATAGGCTTTGTCGCGGTGCACAATGGCAGATAAAGCATCCACCTTGTCGCCATTTAACATGATGTCTAATTTGACCATGTCGCCTGGCTCGTAATCTTTGTATTCGTAATCTAATGAGGCATAACCTCTTGAAATCGTTTTTAAGCGGTCAAAGAAATCAAATACCACCTCTGATAAAGGCATGTCAAAGGTTAATTCGACGCGATCTGTTGTTAAATAGATTTGATTCACTAAAATACCCCGCTTATCCATACAAAGGCTCATAATCACCCCTGTATACTCAGATTTTGTGATAATTTGTGCTTTTATATATGGCTCTTCAATGGTATTGATCAAATTGGTTTCAGGTAGATCTGCAGGAGCGGAAACCCACATTTCTTCATTAGCCGTCGTTAATACCTTGAATTTTACGGAAGGTACCGTCGTAATGACCGTCATATCAAATTCCCGCTCTAAACGTTCTTGCACAATTTCCATGTGCAACATGCCTAGAAACCCACAACGGAAACCAAAACCAAGAGCTGCTGATGTTTCAGGTTCCCATACTAAGGAGGCATCATTTAACTGAAGCTTCTCCATTGCATCCCGAAGATCTTCAAATTCTGAAGTTTCTACAGGATAAATTCCGGCAAATACCATCGGTTTCACCTCTTCGAAGCCTTGAATGGCGGATTGACATGGATTAGCCACATGGGTGATCGTATCACCCACTTTTACTTCTTTTGCTTCTTTAATTCCAGAAATTAAATAGCCTACATCGCCTGTTTTGATGATTTGTTTCGGTTCTTGTTCTAGACCTAATGTCCCAATCTCATCAGCGAAATACTCTTTGCCTGTATTAATGAATTTAACTTTATCTCCTTTGCGGATTTCTCCATTATACACCCGGAAAATTACCTCAATTCCCCGGTAGGAGTTGAAGGTAGAGTCAAAAATTAAGGCTTGCAATGGGGCTTCTGGCTCACCTTTAGGTGCAGGAATACGTTCAACCACTGCATCTAGAATATCTTGAATACCAATACCCTCTTTACCGGAAGCATGGATAATATCTTCTTTTTTACAGCCAATTAAATCGATGATTTGATCCGAAACTTCCTCTGGCATAGCACCAGGTAAATCAATTTTATTTAAAACAGGAATGATTTCTAAATCATGGCTGATGGCTAAATATAAATTGGAAATAGTTTGTGCCTCGATACCTTGAGACGCATCTACAATCAATAACGCACCTTCGCAAGCTGCAATAGATCGAGAAACCTCGTAAGAGAAATCGACGTGACCAGGAGTATCAATTAAATTAAAAGTATATAATTCTCCATCTTTCGGGTATTGCATTTGAATCGCGTGCGATTTAATGGTAATACCACGTTCCCGCTCTAAGTCCATATCATCGAGCAATTGATTCATCATATCGCGCTTTTGTACGGTATTGGTGAATTCAATTAATCGATCCGCTAAGGTACTTTTACCGTGATCGATATGGGCAATGATGCAAAAATTACGCAGGTGTTTCATATAGAATTATTTCTCCTTAGGTATTCCCTAAAAACTAAGCTACAAATATAGCCAAAACAAGGCATTTAACCTGTTTTATTGATTCATTAAATCTTCAATTTCCTCCCAATCTAAAGGAATATTTTTCATCAAATTGATATTCGTACCATTTTGAATGACTAGGTTGTTTTCTAATCGGATGCCTAACCCTTCTTCTTGAATATAAATACCCGGTTCACAGGTTAGAACCATTCCTTCTTGAAAAGGTTTGTATTTATCCCAAACATCATGTACATCTAAACCTAAATGATGTGCTACTCCGTGCATAAAATAATTCTTAAATAGAGGATTAGCAGGATTTTGTTTATCCACATCAGCGCGAGAGAATAATCCTAGATCGATTAGTTGGCCTTCCATGAAACGCTCTACTTCTTTTTGGTAGTCCACCCAAAAAACACCAGGTTTCATAATTTCAGTCGCATAATTTAATACGGAATGAACGGCTTGGTATACTTGTTTTTGACGAGGTGAGAAACGGCCATTAACTGGAATAGTTCGGGTCATATCCGCGTTATAGTTCGCGTAGGAGGCTCCTACGTCTAATAAAAGCAGATCACCATCTTGACAGGGTAAGGCATTATCAATATAGTGTAATACACACGCATTCGCACCAGAAGCGATGATAGGTGTGTAGGCAAATCCTTCTGATCGATTACGAGTGAATTCATGAATGAATTCAGCTTCGATTTCATATTCAGTTACACCCGGCTTGGTAAAGTTCAATACACGACGAAATCCTTTCTCTGTTATATCACATGCCACTTGTAGTGCTTGTAATTCCTCGGCCTCTTTTTGCATACGTAAATCACTCAAAATAGGAGCGAGGCGCCCTACCGCATGATTTGGATATAATTCACGAAGAGAAATGCCTAAACGAGCATTCTGCGTTTGAACAACAGATACATTTCTTAAATGCTCATTATCTGTTAAATACAAGTGATTAGCAGAATAGATGAGTGTTTTTAGTAAACTTTCGAAATTAGTTGTCCATTGAATGTTTTTAATTCCGGATATTGAACTAGCTTCTACTTTTGTGTATTTATGACCTTCCCAAATGGCAATCAATTCAGACGTTTCCCGTACAAAGGCAATTTCACGCCATTGGGCTTCGGGAGCATCTGGGTATAGAATTAATAAAGATTCCTCTTGATCTAAACCAGATAAATAAAACAGGTCACTGTTTTGTCGAAAACCCATGGTGCCATCCGCATTAGTGGGCATAATGTCATTTGAACTAATGACCACAATCGATTTAGGTGGCAATTGAGCATATAATTTAGCTCGATTCTTTTTAAATAATTCGGCTGAAAAGGGAGTATAGCGCATCTTATTTTCGACAAACGTAGATAATTTCTTCTAAAGGCAGTGCCATTCTTTTGCTCTGTTCTAATCCTAATTTCTCAATGAGATTCACCTGTTCCACTTTGAAACCTGAATTTTCTAATTGAGTACCATAATCACGTCCATAGATGCGTAAATGATCATCCTGTAGGAAATGAATTTCTCTTTCTCTTGGATCTGTGATGCTAGCATCTTCATAAGTGGTAGCTAAATCATATCGTTGTGGACTTTGGCATAAAGCAAATCCATCCGGTTTTAATACCCGACGAATCTCTTGCATACAACGCACATCATCTTTCACGTGCTCTAATACGTGATTGCAAAAAACCGCATCAAATGAATTATCAGGAAACGGGATATCGTGTAAATCCATTTTCACCTTAGCTAATGGACTTTCGATGTCAGCTGTAATATATTGTTCTCCTAAATGCTTTTCAAAACGATCGATAAAGCAATATTCAGGGGCTATATGCAATAATTTAGGCTTATCTGTGAAAAAGTTGGTTTCATTTTTTAGATACAAATACATCAACCGATGGCGCTCTAAACTTAAACAAGATGGACAAAGTGCATTCTCGCGCGGCGTCAAGCGACCATAAGGTAAGAAATGACTGAAAGAATGATCACATACTGGGCAATAAACTTTATTTCCTTTTAAAAATATGCTATAGATTTTGATTAATCGATGAGCAAATAATTGAATGAACTTCCTTGGGATAAATCGTAAAACCCAGCTAATAATGTGTTTCATATAAACAAAAAAAGGGAAGGCTTCTCTGTTGAAAACCTTCCCTTCAAAATTAAGAAATTAATTACATTTTTCTTAACCAAATATTGCGGAAGCTAACTGCATTCCCATGGTCTTGTAAACTGATAGGGCCAGGTCCGTGAACCGGATTCAATGGTTGACCGATATATTCTGTTGTACCTTGAATCTTCGTATGGTTTTGAACGACAATACCATTGTGAATCACCGTTACATATGCCGGAGTTTCCACACCACCATTGGTAGTAAATACAGGAGCGGTATAGATAATATCGTAGGTATTCCAATCACCCATTTTAGACGTTGCATTGACTAATGGAGGTGTTTGTTTGTAAATAGCACCGGCTTGACCATTCCGGTAAGTCGGGTTTTGATAAGAGTTCATCACTTGAACTTCATACATTCCTTGCATAAATACACCGCTATTACCTTTTCCTTGGCTTTTTAAAGTCTCAGGTTCGATAGGGGATTGCCATTCGATGTGCAATTGGTAATTTGTGAATTTTTCTTTTGTTGAGATATTACCTTTTCCACCTACAACGGTCATTTTTCCATCTGCTACTTTCCAAGCAGCTGGTGAACCATCTTTTGCAGACTCCCAGTTGTCTAAATTCTTCCCATCAAATAAGATGATAGCATCAGAAGGAATAGCGCCTGGAGTTACTACGGGGATGCTTGGCTCCCAATATTCTGTGTCATTGGGGTTTGTGGGGTTCGCTTTTACGTGACGGTGATCCTGAGCGAAAAGGGTCGCTGAACCAGTTAAAATAAGCGCTGAGATAAGAGATAGAGTCTTTTTCATCGTGTTAGAGGATTGAATTGAACATAAAAAAACCGGCATAAACCGGTTTCAATTTAAAGAATATTATTCTTATTTAGCAAAGCTAGCTTTGATAGCTTCTACATCAACTAACTTGATGATAGGTCTTGCTTTTAAGATTTTAATAGCTGCAACCTTGTTGTTAGCTACCGCTTTATTTCTTCTGTCTTTACGTTTTAGTCTAGTTACTGCCATGTCTTTGATAATTTGGTTTGCAAAAATAGGTAAAATCGACTATTATCAAAAATATTATAGCATAATTAATTAAATTTGTTTTTTTAAAATTATGCAGAAACCAGCTAACGCTCGAGGAACTAGGGATTTCGGTCCTTCGGAAATGGCAAAACGTACTTACGTTTTTGACATTATTAAGACTCATTTTCAAGGATTTGGCTTTCAAGCAATTGAAACGGCAGCCATTGAAAATCTATCGACTTTGACTGGTAAATACGGAGAAGAAGGCGATCAATTATTATTTAAGATTTTAAATAGTGGTGATTATTTGTCCAAAGTTTCTCCTTCTGACATCGATGCAGGTGCTAAATCTCTGACCACAAAAATATCCGAAAAAGGTCTTCGTTACGATTTAACCGTTCCCTTTGCTCGTTTTGTAGCAATGAATCGCAATGATTTAGCTTTCCCATTTCGTCGTTACCAAATTCAACCCGTTTGGCGTGCTGATCGTCCACAGCGTGGTCGTTACCGAGAGTTTTATCAGTGTGATGCGGATATTATTGGTTCTGATTCCTTAGTAAATGAAGCAGAGTTAATCGCTCTATTTCAGTCTATTTTCACCTCTTTAAAGCTACGTGTAAATCTCTTTTTGAATTCCCGTAAAATATTAGCAGGTATTGTAGATACTTTAGGAGAAAGCGCTCGTTTCAATTCTTTCGCTGTCGCATTAGATAAATTAGATAAGATCGGTTGGGATAAGGTAGCAGATGAATTAGTTCAGAATGGGTTTAGTGCTGAAAAGGTAGAGGCATTAAAAGAACTTGTATTATTTGAGGGAACAAACGAGGCTAAACTAGCGAAATTAACTTCATTTTTTGGAACGAATGAAACCGGTTTACAGGGTCTAGCCGAAATAAAAGAAGTTTTGAGTCTATCGGAAACCAATGGATTTATAAACGATAATCTAGTATTCGATTATAAATTAGCTCGTGGATTGAGTTATTATACTGGATTGATTTACGAAGGCAAGGCTGTCGATTTACCATTTGGTTCAATCGTAGGTGGTGGACGTTATGATGACCTGACGAGTTCATTCGGTTTACCAAATATGTCAGGTGTGGGCATTTCATTTGGGATTGAGCGTATCCTAGACGTGATGGAAGAGCTTTCGCTTTTCCCAGAAATCTCTACCAGTGCAAGTGCTATCCTCTTCACCTATTTCGATGTGGATGGTCGCAAAGCTGCCTTAGGAATGGCAAATGAATTACGTAAAGTAGGAATCCCTTCAGAAGTGTATCCGGATGTTGCTAAAATCAAGAAATCATTCGAGTTTGCTGATAAGAAAAAAATAGCATTTGTAGCTGTAATAGGGGAGTCCGAACTGAAAGAAGGAAAAGCTTCTGTTAAGAATATGAAAAATGGAGAACAGAACTTGCTCTCCATCTCTGAAATCATCACATTATTGAAGTAATTCCTATCTCCAAGCTTTGAATTGATTAATCAATCCATTGGTGCTAGAGTCATGTGAATTTATTTTCTCTTCATTTTCTAATTCCGGTAGAATTGAATTAGCTAATTGCTTCCCTAATTCTACGCCCCATTGGTCATAGCTGAAAATATTCCAAATCACCCCCTGAACAAAAATTTTGTGTTCATACATCGCAATTAATGAACCTAGGGTATGCGGATCGATTTGCTTCACTAGGAAAGAGTTCGTGGGCTTATTCCCCTCAAACACCTTAAATGGAGCTAATTTCTCAATCTCTGCTTCATTCAAGCCCGCTTTTTGCAATTCAGAAACAACCACCTCTTTCGATTTTCCATTCATTAATGCCTCCGTCTGTGCGAAGAAATTAGACATCAATAAGGTGTGGTGATTACCAATTTTGTTATGTGTAACTGCGGGAGCAATAAAGTCCGCAGGAATTAATTGCGTCCCTTGGTGGATTAATTGATAGAAGGCATGTTGACCATTCGTTCCTGGTTCTCCCCAAATAACGGGTCCAGTCGCATAATTCACTCGTTTTCCTGATCGGTCTACTGTCTTACCATTCGACTCCATATCCCCTTGTTGGAAATAAGCAGCAAAACGGTGCATATATTGATCATAAGGAAGAATGGCGTGAGTAGGAGCATTAAAGAAATTGACGTACCAAATCCCCAATAAGCCTAAAATAACTGGAATGTTTTGATCCAAAGAAGCACTTGCAAAATGCGCGTCCATCGCCTCAGCACCCGCTAATATAGCCTCAAAATGATCGAATCCTACGGAAAGGCAAATAGACAAACCAATAGCTGACCATAAAGAATAACGACCGCCTACCCAATCCCAAAAGACGAACATATTGGCTGTATCTATACCAAATTCAGCCACAGCCTTTGTATTCGTAGATAAGGCCACAAAATGCTTTGCTACGGCTGCATTATCTTTAGCCGCCGCCAAGAACCAATCTCTAGCCGAAAAAGCATTAGCCATTGTTTCTTGCGTAGTGAACGTTTTAGAGGCAATTAAGAATAAAGTTGTTTCTGGATTTACCTTCTTCAATGTCTCTGCGATATGCGTACCGTCCACATTACTGACGAAGTGAACATTTAAACGTGTTTTATAGGGTTTTAAGGCCTCCGTCACCATCACTGGACCTAAATCAGATCCACCGATACCGATGTTTACCACATCCGTGATTTGTTTGCCAGAGTATCCTTTCCAATCGCCTGAAATGACACGATTAGAAAAGTCCTTCATCTGAGTCTTTACTGCTTGAATTTTAGGGATCACATTTTCCCCATCTACTTTAACAGAAGCAGATGCTTTCGCTCTAAGAGCCGTATGCAATACAGAGCGACCTTCTGTTTGATTAATTTTATCGCCTTTAAATTGTGCTTGAATCGCATCTTCTAAACCACATTCTTTCGCTAATTGAATAAGCGATTGAAAACTTTTCTCATCTATTAGATTCTTTGAGTAATCAAAAAAAATAGAATTGAAGGTTTGGCTATATTTTTCCTGTCTAGCTGAATCCTCTTTAAATAACTGAGCTATTGTAGTGGAAGCTAGGCGAGTTTGATCTAATTGAAGAGCTTTATAAGCGGAGGTACTTGTGAAATTAATCGTAGATAACATGCGGATGATATTAATGAGCAACAAAAATACGGTTTTAAACATAAAAATGCCAAAATCCACACTGAATGAATTTTGGCATTTCAAAAAATCTTAAAGAATTAAAGATTCGGTTGTGGTGTCTTGCGTAAATAAGGTTTAACAGAAGTAAATCCTTTCGGGAATTTTGCCACCGCATCTTCATTAGAAACTGCAGGTACAATGATTACATCTTCACCATTAACCCAATCAGCTGGTGTTGCTACCTGGTAATTAGCCGTTAATTGTAATGAATCAATGACACGAAGAATCTCTGTAAAATTACGTCCTGTTGAAGCAGGGTAGGTTAACGTTAATTTGATCTTCTTATCAGGTCCAATGACAAACACAGAACGGACAGTTGCTTTTTCTGATGCATTTGGGTGAATCATATCATAAAGTAGTGCGACCTTCTTTTCTGGATCAGCGATAATAGGGAAATTCATTTTAACGGAATTTACCTCTTCGATATCTGGAACCCATTGATTGTGTGAATATAAACTATCCACTGAAATAGCAATAGGTTTCACATTTCTTTTCTGAAACTCGCCATTTAATAGGGCTGTTTTACCTAATTCTGTTGTACAAACAGGGGTGAAATCAGCTGGGTGACTAAATAATAATACCCAAGAATCACCGATAAACTCATGGAAGTTAATGTGACCTAATGTCGTATCTGCACTAAAGTCGGGTGCGATATCTCCTAATCTTAATGACATAATAGTAGGGGTTTAATTTATGAAAACTAGTTTGTCTACCAAATATATAGATTAATGTGAAATAAAAAAAGCAATCCTAAAATAAGATTGCTTTTAACATTACACTTCATCAACAAACTAAAAACCAAATTAATTAAAATGCTGTAGGAGAAGGATTCGAACCTCCAAGGTGCAGTTAGCCGCGACACAGAACTGATTTAGTGGTCAACCCATTATGCCGTGTTTATCCTGAACTCACCACCCCCGAGACAGGAGGGCACGTCTGCCAATTTCATCACCCTACAGTGAAAATTATTACCTTTGCAATAATTAGTATGACAAATATAAAAGGAGAAATTTAATTTTTCAAAATTTTTCAAAAATAAATGTCATTTTTTGCATAATTTTTAATTTGAACCTGAAATAATTACGAAAATTAAATGGAAAAGAAGTTTGAGCTAGATCCGCTAGATTACAAAATATTAGAAATATTAGTCCAAGATGCGAATCTTCCCTATACCGAAATAGGTACAAGATTGGATGTTTCCGGTGGTACCGTTCATGTTCGGATGAAAAAAATGGAATCCATGGGCATTGTAAAAGGGGCTCAATTATTAATCGATTATTCTAAAATAGGTTGGGATATCACTGCCTTTCTAGGCATTTACCTTGATAAAAGTAGTCTTTATGAAGACGTGGCTAAGCAATTAGAACAAATTCCAGAGGTGGTTAATATTCATTATACCACGGGGATTTATTCCATATTTGCTAAAATTATTTGTAGAGATACACAACACCTTCGTGAAGTCTTACACGATAAAATTCAACGAGTTACCGGTATACAACGCACAGAAACTTTCATTTCCCTAGAAGAAAGTCTCATCAGAAATACACCATTATTGTAATTGTTTAGATTAATTCTAAACTAACTCTATTTTTCTCCAAATTCCTTTTGTAATTTTGTTATCTAAATGCAAAATTATGGCAGAGAAGGTAGACGATATTTTACAAGAAGTTACTTCATCCGATTATAAGTACGGATTCGAATCTCATTTTGAAACAGATGAAGCTCCCATTGGTCTAAGTGAGTCCATCATTCATTTTATTTCTGATAAAAAGAATGAACCAGACTGGATGCGTGAGTGGCGTTTATCCGCTTATCGCTATTGGAGAACACTTCAAGAGCCAGATTGGGCTAATTTATTATACACTCCGGCTAAATACGATGAGTTGAAATATTATTCAGCTCCTGTTCAAAAAAAGCAATTGAATTCATTGGATGAAATTGACCCAGAATTACGTCGTACATTTGAAAAATTAGGAATATCTCTAGACGAGCAAAAGCGCTTATCTAACGTGGCGGTAGATGCCGTGATAGATTCCGTTTCTGTGGCGACTACTTTCAAAGAAACTTTGGCGGAGAAAGGTGTCATCTTTTGTTCTATCTCTGAGGCTATTAAAGAACATCCTGAATTGATCAAAAAATATTTGGGATCAGTAGTTCCAGTTAAAGATAATTACTTTGCAGCATTGAATAGTGCCGTTTTTTCTGATGGTTCTTTCTGTTATATTCCAAAGGGTGTTCGTTGCCCAATGGAATTATCCACCTATTTCCGTATTAATGCATCAGGTACCGGACAATTTGAACGTACTTTAATCGTTGCTGAAGATGAGTCGTATGTTTCTTATTTAGAAGGTTGTACGGCACCTATGCGTGATGAAAATCAATTGCACGCCGCGGTGGTAGAGATTTATGTACACAAAGGAGCAGAGGTGAAGTATTCTACCGTTCAAAACTGGTATCCAGGTGATAAAGAAGGGAAGGGCGGTATTTACAACTTTGTAACGAAGCGTGGTATTTGTGATGGAGCACATTCAAAATTATCTTGGACACAGGTAGAAACAGGTTCAGCTGTAACCTGGAAATACCCATCGGTTATTCTAAAAGGAGATTATTCCATCGGAGAATTCTATTCTGTAGCTGTAACAAATAATTACCAACAAGCAGATACAGGGACAAAAATGATTCACTTAGGGAAGCATTCAAAGTCACGTATCGTTTCCAAAGGTATTTCAGCAGGTTTCTCTCAAAATTCTTACCGTGGTTTAGTTCAAGTGGCACGTAAGGCAGATGGATCTAAGAATTTCTCACAATGCGACTCCTTATTATTGGGAGATAAATGTGGGGCACATACTTTCCCTTACTTAGAAGTTAAAAATAATACAGCTTCTGTAGAACACGAAGCGACTACATCTAAGATTGGAGAAGATCAAATTTTCTATTGCAATCAACGTGGCTTAAGTACAGAAACAGCCATTGCTTTAATTGTAAATGGATATGCGAAAGAAGTATTGAATCAATTACCGATGGAATTTGCCGTAGAAGCTCAAAAGCTTTTGGCTATTTCCTTAGAAGGTTCGGTAGGATAAACTATTTTATTCCTCCCGTATGGATGGCCACTAGTTTCGAATCAGGAGCTATGTGGCCATTTTTTATGTGATCAATCAATGCATAGAACAAGCGCCCTGTATAGATAGGCTCGATCGGTATCTGATGTTTATTAGAAAAATTAGTGCAAAATAAATCTAAATCATGGTTTTGCTTCGCATATTTCCCGAAGATATAATTGTCGTCAATTCGTAAATTTGTTGCAGGAAAATCTATCAAATGACTTTGGATTTCAGTTTGATTATTGAGTGTTAAAATACCTATTACAGGTAAGCGAGTAGCAAGTGCAATACCAATGGCGGTGGCGCCAGTTCCGATTGCGCAATAAATAGCATCGCAGGAAGGTAATTCATAGACTAAGGTCTTCATCCCTTCAATGGCAGGAGAGCCATAACCGCCTTCTGGAATCATTTCGTAATTATCATATTCGGTTGGGACTACCTTTTCTCTATAAATTGCCCTAGATACAAAATGTAATTTCATTCCCCATTCATTCATTTGAGATAAATAGGGATTGCTAGTAGCATCTAATTCTTCTCCACGGATAATTCCAGCGGTAGGGATACCTAAAGAATGTCCGGCAAATGCAAGAGCATATAGATGGTTTGAATAAGCTCCACCAAAACTTAATAAGCCAGAATGCGTGTTAAATGAGAAGGTTTGGAGATAATTTTTTAATTTGCGCCACTTATTTCCCGAAATGATGGGATGAATGAGGTCGTCTCTTTTGACAAACACCTGAATTCCTTTTGAATTCCAGCATTCATCAAAAATTTCCTCCATCGGAGAAGGTAAGTTTAACGCATTAAATTCAAAATTTGCTATGTCCATCGATCCAGAAATGAATGCTCCAGATTCCGAAGAGGAAGATGATTTATTTGAGCATTATAATTTCACTGTAGACAAAGGTCAGCAATTACTCAGAATCGACAAATATTTGATGATTAAAATTGCAGGCACCAGCCGCAATAGGATTCAGGTAGGAATTGATGCAGGATCTGTAAAGGTAAATGGCGGTTTGATTAAGTCCAATTACCGAGTTAAGCCCTTAGACAACATAACGGTTTCTTTCGCTACGCCTCCTAGGGACAAAGAAGTGTATCCAGAAGATATCCCCATTGACATTTTATATGAAGATGATCAACTCATTTTAGTCAATAAGTCTCCAGGCATGGTGGTACATCCCGCTCAGGGGAATTGGTCGGGTACTTTAGTGAATGGATTATTATTTCATTGCCAAAATTTGCCCGGACAAAAAGATATCCGACCAGGACTTGTACATCGTATTGATAAGGATACCTCAGGAATCTTAGTAATAGGCAAGACCGAATTTGCCTTGAATTTTCTAGGTCAACAATTCTTCGAACATAGCATTGAAAGAACGTATTATGCCATTTGCTGGGGTGTTCCTAAGGAATCAAAGGGGACAATACGAAGTAAAATAGGCAGAAGTCCGAAAGACCGGAAGATTCAAGCGATATTTCCAGAAGAGTCTGAATATGGAAGAATTGCCATTACGCATTACGAGGTGATGGAAACCTTTGGTTTTGCTTCATTTGTCAAGTTTAAATTAGAGACCGGTAGAACCCATCAGATTAGAGCCCACTTTCAGTCAATTGGACATCCCTTATTCTCAGATAGTACTTACGGAGGAGATAAAATACGTTACATGTCTTCCATGGCAAGTTTTAAATCCTTTATTGATAATGCCTTTAAAATTTGCCCAAGGCAGGCATTGCACGCCTATTCTTTAGGTTTTATTCACCCCATTACCAATGAATTCATGCAATTCGAGCAAGAGTTCCCAGAAGACTTTTTAACCTTATTAACTAAATTAAGAGCGATCAATGGATAAGATTAATATACGCCGAGCCACCAAAGAAGATATATGCCTAGTTCGAGATTTAGTGATGGAATTAGCCATTTTTGAGAAGGCACCTGAAGAAGTAACTTCTAGTTTAGCTGATTATGTTCAAGAGGGTTTTTCAGATAATCCTTTATTCACGGCTAATCTGATTTATTTGAATGATGAATTAGCTGGATTTTCCCTATGGTATTACCGATTCTCGACCTGGAAGGGGAGACGTTTTTATTTAGAGGATTTGTATATCAAAGAAGCTTACAGAGGAAAAGGTTTGGGTAAAAAGCTTATCAATGAGGCTATTGAAGAAGCTAAAAGAATGAAATGTACAGGTATGATGTGGCAAGTATTAGATTGGAATCAGCCTGCCATTGATTTTTATAATACCTTAGGCGTGAAAATGGATGCCGGCTGGCTAAATGTCCATTTGGATTTATAATGATCCTCGATCGATGAAATAAAATTCATTCGATTCGCGTCCTTTTTCGTGGTTAATGATCATTTGGGCAGCTCTTTCACCCATTTTATTGAAGTCATTGGATATGACCGAAATACCCTCTGCGATGATTTCTTTTAATGGAGTATCATCATAGGAGATGATACCGATATCCTTCCCTGGTTTAAGTTTGTTTTTAGTAGTCCAATTGATCATTTTAATCAAATCATACTCTCTAAAAACGATATAAGCCTGATTTGCCTGTAATTCGTAATCGTCATCTAAATCAGGTATAATATCAAATTCTAAGCCATTTTCGGTGCAGAAATTAGTAAAACCTTGTATAATACCGTCTGGTGTATATTGGAAGCTTTTGGAACTAAGGACCAGGTTGATTTGTCCATATTTTTTAACCTTATTTAGCGACTGAGTTAAGCCTTCGTAGATATTGGTTTCAAAGTTTTGGTACAAAATAGAATAATCATCACTAAATTCTTTTACATCAATATCCAATACGAGCAACTTGTCCTTCGGTATTTTAGAAACAATTTTAGCCACACTCTTATTGAAGTGAGGTAAAATAATGTAGTGATTGTATTTACCTAAATTATTCGTAATAAGTTCTTCGAATAGTTCGATGTCATGGTAATGGAAAAAGAGATTATGACTCACATCTTCTCCTAATTGGTGAGTGATACTCTCATACAAAATCTCCTTGTAAGGAGTTAAAGCATCCATCAAGATGAAAACGCGTAGCGCATTCTTCGTATTTGTACTAGAAACGTAGAAACCCTTTCCGTGATGCGAGCTAATTAATCCCTTTTCTCTCAGGTCATCGTATGCCTTCGTAACAGTCATTCGAGCCATATTGAACTCACTAGCTACCTTATTGATGGAAGGCAATTGCTTTCCATGCTCTAATAAGCCGGAATTAATTCCATCAATTATACCATCAATTAATTGCTGGTATTTAGGTTTGCTACTGGTAGGGTCAAAGTATATCATAACAAATAGGATTAATGCATGATAATGGATTTTTCTATATCTTCTAGGTTTGCTCCCTTCGTTTCTGGCATCATAAAGGCTACATACGCTAGTTGGGCGATCATCATTACGGCAAAAAAGCCGAATATTAAGGTTCCTCCATAGCTTTCAGTGAATAATGGGAAGAAGTTAGCCACTAAAGCAGCAAATACCCAGTGCGTTAAAGAACCCCAAGCCATTCCTGATGCTCGAACGGAATTAGGGAATATTTCAGATATAAACACCCAAATGACTGAGCCTTGGCCAATGGCATGAGATGCTATAAAGGCAAAAATATAGATAGGAACGTAGGTATATGATTCTGTATAAAAGGCAAATGCAATTAAACTTAGTGTGACGATATAGCCAATCGATCCAATAAACATGAGCACGCGGCGACCTACGCGATCAATTAAATACCAACCCAATAGAGTGAACAACAGGTTAGCGATACCAATTCCTGCCGTAGATAATAAGGCGCTTTCTTTTCCTAATCCTGTTAATTCATAGATGCGGGGAGCATAATAAATGATAGCATTTATACCCGACATTTGATTAAAGAAGGCGAATAAAAAGGCTAAAGTTAAAGGCCAAATGAACTTACCTGAAAATAACCGCTCTACAGCCGTATTTTGCTTTGCATTCGTTTGTATTCGTTCAATTGTTTCTTCCGGATTAGGATCAGCTAAAGCTAATACCTTTCTAGCTCCTGCTAAATCATTCCGTTTTAAAAGTAAAAATTGTGGTGTCTCTGGAGTTAATAGAATTAAGATGGAAAATAATAAAGATGGGAGGGAAACTACGCCTAACATGATTCTCCAGTCATTTTCCATTCCTTGAATGACGTAATTGGATACATAAGCAATCAATATACCCAGCACAATATTTAACTGAAAGGAGATGACTAATTTACCTCGATGTTTTGCTGGTGCTATTTCTGAAATATAGATAGGGGCAACAACAGATGATGCACCTATACCTAAACCTCCTAGGAAACGAAAAAGCATAAATGAATTTACATCAGGCGCGATGGCGGCTCCTATCGAAGAAACAAAAAAGCTTAAGCCAATCCAGAACAATGTCTTTTTTCGACCAAATAAATCAGCCGGAATCCCACCTAATGCCGCGCCAATCACAGTACCATACAAGGCGGCGGCTATAGCTAAACCATGCGTAAAGGAATCTAAATGCCACAGTTGTTGGATGGCTAACTCCGCTCCAGAAATGACTGCTACGTCCATTCCAAAAAGTAAACCGCCTAATCCAACGGTAATTGACCAAAATAGTACGTGTTTGTTCATGCTTTATAGTATATCTACAAAATTTAAAAATTTTGCGGGATAATAATTGTAAAAAATGGACAATTATGAATTCTTGCGAAAAATAGAGGTATAATGAAGCAAGTGTTCTGGCGAAATGTATTGCTTAAATTCATCAATGAAGGCTGAAACCTTCATATCAAATAGGCTATTTTTTAGTACTTTGGGCGTCTTTCCGGTATACTTCTTAAACTCATTGATGAAATGTGCTGAATCATAATATCCTAATTGATCAGCTAAATCCTGACTTTTAATATCCCTTGAGGATGCAAACAACGCTAAAGATTGATTGATGCGTTTAATTTGTACATATTCCTTAGGACTAATTCCAATCACTTCTTGAAATAGCCTGGAAATCGTCTTGTAAGAATTAGCTACTGAATTTACTTCATTATCCAATTCATTCAATAGTATTAATAGCTTAATATATTTCTTGACTTGTTTATCTATTAGTTGTCCTATTAAATAGTCTTCCACTAACTGACATCGCGTCTCAAATGTCATATTTGCTTCTAATTGAGGCAAATTGGGTAATAGTATGGAGGCCTCTTGACTAATATTATTGGTGGCTGAGATAGGAGAGGACACAAAGGAGAACAATCCTCCCACTCGAAATTTCACACCAAAAATATGAATACCAGGTTGATGCTTATAAAAATTAGGTGCTTGATGTAATCCTTCTATTTGTATGCCATTGATAGCTTCAAAACTAGTATTATTTGCATGTGAACGATAATATTCTTTTCCAAATGAATACGTAAGTACTGTTTGATCTTCTGGAAATATGGTTTCCACATCGTAAGGTATAATACCAGCCTCATCCACTTGCTTTTCCCATAAATGGTCAACAAATGGGGCTAATGCCTCACATGGTTTCCTATATTCAATGATCATTTCTTGCGATCCAAGTTTTCGATATAAATGCAGCGATGAAGCCTAAAATTACAATTAAATAGAGTGCTTTATCTAATCCGACGAAATCAGATAAATACCCTATAAGTACAGGACCTAATAGGAACCCAATGTAGGCAATGGTAGAAACACCCGCAATAGCAATAGAAGGCATTATTTCTATTTGACTTCCCGCTTGAGAATAGATTAAAGGAACGATGGTAGAAATACCTATTCCAATGATGAAACACCCCATTATTTTCAAATAAACAGAAGCAAATAGGAGTGTTATTAGCATACCAATACCTACCAATAAACCATTCAAAATTAGAATGGTACTCACACCATATTTCAGGGAAATCTGATCACCTATAAACCGCCCCAAAACCATGGCGGCAGCAAATGATGAAAATCCAATGGTAATGGGAAACGATGAATTAGGAATAAACTCTTTAAAATATAGCGAAATCCAATCTGCCATGGCACCCTCACACAGCATGCCACAGAAAGCGATGAAAGATAAAATAATGAGATAGGACCCTAAATTCAAAATTGAAGATTTAGGTTTATTTTCATCAACAATGGGTTTATCTGTTAGTAAATTTCCAATACTAAAAGGAACTAAAACCACATTAGTAAAAGCGATTAAACTAAAATGTTCCGTTGTATTAAAATGTTCCTTTTCCAAAATTCCGCCAATAAAAGCGCCTGCCATTAAACCAATGGAAAAAACCGCATGAAAAGAGGACATAATGATCTTATTCATTTTGGCTTCTAAACTAACCACCTGAGTATTCATCGCAATATTCATAATATCACCAGCCATTCCAAAAAAGAATAAACCCACAAATAAACTAATTGCCGAATTCATAAAGCTAAGACTAGGTATTACAATCACATACATGACCACTGCCATTATTGAAATCCATTTTGACGCATACTTTGTAAGTAACCAGCCAGCAATAGGTAAAGAAACTAACGATCCAATAGGTAAACCCATTAAAACAGTTCCGAGTTGAGCATCAGATAACTGTAAAATTGATTTAAAATCTGGAATACGTGTAGCCCATGTCGCAAAATTTAAACCACAGATAAAAAATAGAATTCCAATACTAAAACGCGCTTTCTTCATTAATTCAACAATAATTTTTCTATTTCCTTCCAATTATTTACTCGCTTAAAATCTGTTATATGCAAGTTATGTGGAGCTGTATATAATAGGGGAGTACCTGTAAATGTATGCAAATTCTTTTCATGGTCATCGATTAAGTAATCAGCTTGAATCATGTACTTATGGCCACAAAATACAATATGTTTCCACGTGATAAATGGAAAATGTGTTTCCATCCAGGTTAACTTTTCTTTCAATGAATTAGGGAATTCTGTTGCGGCGGAGACGATAAAGATTTCGTATTGTTCCTGTAGTTTTTTTACAACCTCAATAGCATCCTCATTCACAGGTATGTTTTCAAAGAAGCCTGGTTCCCATAAAAATGAATTATGTTGCAGGTAGTGATTGTAAAATGCTTGTTTATACTCACTTGTAGAAGTCATAAGCTCCTCATAAGTAAATTGACCCTGCACAATTTCATTTATACGGTCTATAATCACATGGGTTGTTTTAGCTAAAACATCATCCATGTCAATGGCAATTCTTTTCATATTCTTTTGTTCAAAAAAAAACTCCCCAAATATGGGGAGTTTTCAAGGATTAATCTAATAAAAATTACATCATTCCACCCATTCCACCGCCACCTGGGCCATGTCCATGAGCTGGTTCATTAGCTGGTTTGTCAGCAATAACACATTCTGTAGTTAATAATAATCCGGCGATCGATGCTGCATTTTCCAATGCTAAACGAGTCACCTTAGTAGGGTCAATAATACCCGCCGCGATCATATTTTCATATTTATCTTCGCGAGCATTATATCCGAAATCATCTTTTCCAGCCTTAACTGCATTGATAACTACTGAACCTTCACCACCAGCATTCGATACGATCGTACGTAATGGAGATTCAACTGCCTGACGGATAATGTTGATACCAGTTAATTGATCTTCGTTATCGCCTTTAAGCTTATCTAATGATTGGATGGCACGAATAAGTGCTACACCACCACCAGCAACGATACCCTCTTCAACAGCGGCACGAGTAGCGTGCAATGCATCATCAACGCGGTCTTTCTTTTCCTTCATCTCTACTTCTGTAGCAGCACCAATATAAAGAATAGCTACACCACCTGATAATTTAGCAAGACGCTCTTGTAATTTCTCACGATCGTAATCAGATGTAGTGTTCTCAATTTGAGCTTTGATCTGATTCACGCGATTTTCAATGTTGTCTTTTGATCCAGCACCATTTACAATAGTCGTATTGTCTTTGTCAATGATAACTTTCTCCGCTTGACCTAAATATTCAATCGTCGCATTTTCTAATTTGAAACCTCTTTCTTCTGCGATAACAGTACCACCTGTTAAGATAGCAATATCTTCTAACATAGCTTTACGACGATCACCGAAACCTGGAGCCTTCACAGCAGCTACTTTTAATGCACCACGCATCTTGTTAACTACCAATGTTGCTAAAGCCTCACCATCTACGTCTTCAGAGATAATCAATAGGGGACGACCTGTTTGTGCTACAGCTTCTAATACGGGAAGTAATTCCTTCATAGAAGATACTTTTTTCTCAGAGATCAAAATGAAAGGCTTTTCTAATTCAACCTCCATTTTATCTGTGTTCGTTACGAAGTACGCAGATAGATAGCCACGATCAAATTGCATACCTTCTACTGTTTTAACTTCAGTTTCTGTACCACGAGCTTCTTCCACTGTAATAACACCTTCACGACCTACTTTCTCCATAGCTGAAGAAATCATCGTTCCAATTTCAGAATCGTTGTTTGCTGAGATGGTTGCCACTTGAGCAATTTCCTTAGAAGTTGTAATCGCACGAGATTGTTTCTTTAAATCAGAAACGATCGCATCAACAGCTTTCTCAATACCACGCTTCAAATCCATTGGATTAGCACCAGCAGCCACGTTTTTAGAACCAATTGTATAAATAGATTGCGCTAAAACAGTGGCTGTTGTTGTACCGTCACCTGCTTGATCAGCAGTTTTAGAGGCAACTTCTTTCACTAATTGAGCTCCCATGTTTTCTACAGCGTCTTCTAATTCAATTTCTTTCGCTACAGAAACACCATCTTTTGTGATGGAAGGAGAACCAAACTTCTTATCAATGATAACGTTACGACCTTTAGGTCCTAATGTTACTTTAACCGCATTTGCAAGGGTATCAACCCCTCTTTTCATCTTTTCGCGCGCTTCGCTGTCGAAAAATAATTCCTTTGCCATATGATTTTGTAATTAATGAATTGTTAAAATTATAAAACTGCAAAAATGTCAGACTCACGCATGATCAAGTAATCTTTACCATCAATAGTGATTTCAGTGCCTGAGTATTTACCATACAAAACAGAATCACCTACTTTAACTGTAATAGGTTCGTCCTTCTTTCCATTTCCCACAGCTACGATTGTTCCTTTTTGTGGTTTCTCTTTCGCTGTGTCAGGAATAATAATACCAAATGCTGTTTTTTCTTCAGCTTGAGCTGGTTCTACAACAACCCGATCCGCTAAGGGCTTAATACTTAAATTTGACATGTGTTATAAATTTAATTTTTAAATTAGAGATTATACGTACCATCCACAGATGGTATCAAGGCTTATACAATAATAATGCCAAAACTCATTGCTGAAATTTTGGCAGTATTAAAAAAGAAAAACCGGTAAATACTATTGCTTAGGTGCTGCAGGAGCAGGGGCAACAGGAACCGTTTTAGTAGCTGCTTTTTCTACATTCACGGATGTACTAGCTTCTTTCGTGTCAGATAACGTAAAATTAGTCACTAACACTAAAACCAAAATAGCGATGGAGAAACCCCACGTTAATTGTTCCACAATGTCCCCTGTTTTTTGAACACCAAACATTTGCGTCGCACCTGATGAAGAAAACTCCCCGCTGATACCGCCCCCTTTAGGATTTTGTACTAAAATAAGTACCACTAATAGAGCAGAGAAGATAACAATCAATGAAATTAATAAAGTAAACATATTTATTCTGTTAGTAAATTTTGTAATTCAGAAATTCGAGATGCAAAGTAAACCCTTTTTTCAGGTTTAATCAAACTTAACTTCTCATATAATTCAATCGCTTGTAAATATTTACCTTGTTTAGTTAATAAGATCGCAATCGTTTCAGAAACCGGCAATGTAAATTCAACTGCCGCTAAATCCTCCACTGGTTCATCATCCAGATACGTTTTCTTAGGCTTCGATAAACTAGGTTGATTTAAGATAAATTGATCTATAATGGAATCCTGTAATGCTTTGATTTCCTCTGCAGGTTTTATTTCAATTACTTCTTGAAGTTCTTCCTGTATGTCAAAGATGGATTTAAAGTAATTCTTACGCTGCGCGGATTGCAATGCGATTTTTTGTTGTCTCAATAGGGAGAAACGTTCATTCCAATGTAAAAGATAGAAATAGGGGAAAAGCGCTTTATCGGTCGCTAAATCACCTTGTTCAGCCCTATCAATTTTATTTAATAAGAACCACAATTTCTGTGCTTTCGAAGATTCCATATTACCAGTCACCAGCTATTTTGTTGAATAAATCTAGGATTATTTGGTCAACTAATTTAGGAATTAATGCTTTTTCTACTTGAGAAAGTGTTTGACTTTGTGGGAAATCCTGATAGAAGGAAAATTCTTGCTCAAAGTTTTTGTCCTCATCTAACCGATTAATTAAACGAAATTGAATTCTCAACGTAATTCGATTCAGTCCTGCTTTATCATCTCCTGTGGGAGCTTGAGGCGTTAATTCATATCCTACTATACTTCCTTCGATGGTTAAATCAGGATTCTTATTGTTAATTTTTAAGGAAGTATTGCGTTGGAAATATTCTTTTAACTTCTCATTTATCTCTAAACTTAAATTAGCCGGACCACCAGCTGTTTCCATCCGGATATTACTAATTTGAATCGTCTTTAAGTTCGGATCTAAACTAGCGCCCTTAAAGCTGTAGCAAGAAGTCAATCCTATCATTAGGCCCGCAAATAGGCAAAAATTAATCCAATTCTTCCAAATCATATTGCTTTATTTTACGGTATAAGGTACGTTCAGAAATCCCTAAGTCTTTTGCGGCGTATTTGCGTTTGTTTTTATTCTTCTTTAAAGCTCGAATAATAATTTCTTTCTCCTGCTTTTCTAAAGATAAAGTGACATCATTTGCTGGCAAGATAATTTCTTCAAAGGTAGAATCTATCGGCTCGTTTTCAAATTTAGTTTCTTCTTGCTCATGTATAGGTAATGTTAATCCTGTGGATGAGATTGGCATTTCAGTATGATTACGAACATCTTCAAAAATAGCCATATTGTCGTGTAGAATCTCGTACGCTTTTGACTGATCGGATTCAACCACCTTGAGTAATATCTTCTTTAATTCCGTTACATCGCGCTTTAAATCAAATAAGATCTTGTACAATATTTCTCTTTCGTTCATCCCTTCAGGACCCGAAAAAGTATCGGATTTTACTACCGAATTACCCAGTTTGGGTTCATTGAAATCCAAATAATATTGTAGTTGAAGTTCATCTAGGATACGATCACCTAACTCTAAAACCGATATTTGTTCGGCTAAATTCTTTAACTGTCGAATATTACCAGGGAAACGCTGTTTTTGAAGCAAATCTTTTGCCTCTTTTGTTAACATAATCGGTTTAACACGATGCAATTCAGAAAAATCAGTGGTAAATTTTCTGAATAACAATTCAATATCATCACCACGTTCTCTAAGAGGAGGGACGTAAATAGGTACTGTACTTAAACGGTAAAATAAATCCTCTCTGAATTTGCCTTTCTCTATGGCTTGTTGCAAGTTTAAATTAGTGGCTGCGACGACACGAGCATTTGTCTTTTGGACTTTAGAAGAACCTACTCTATAAAATTCCCCGTTTTCTAAAACACGCAATAATCTTGCCTGCGTTCCTAAGGGCATTTCAGCAATTTCATCTAAGAAAATGGTACCACCATCCGTTACTTCAAAATAACCTTTACGAGCTTCTATAGCCCCTGTAAAAGATCCTTTTTCATGTCCAAATAATTCGGAATCAATCGTTCCTTCGGGAATAGCTCCACAGTTCACCGCTATAAAAGCTCCATGTTTCCGTTTAGATAGCGAATGTATAATTTTAGAGAAAGATTCCTTTCCTGATCCACTTTCTCCCGTGATTAATACCGTCATATCCGTGGCTGCCACTTGTTCTGCTACGGATATAGCACGCAAAAGGGCAGGAGCATTACCAATAATCCCGAAGCGCGCCTTAATACTTGCAAGATGACTAGAATCTAACATAATTCACCTAATAAAGTTCCTGATGTACAATGTGTTACGTTTACAAATACGTAATCTCCTTTCACTTCATTTCCTTTCGGAAATACAACTACTTTATTGGAATCAATTTTACCAAAATGATGCTGTTTTGATTTCTTTGAATCTCCTTCTACTAAAACTTGTACTTTTCGACCTACCCACATTTCATTACGTTTAGCTGAATGAATACGTTGCAGGTCGATAATTTCTTGTAGACGACGCATTTTAACCTCTTCAGGAACATCATCCGATAATTTCTTTTCAGCAGGTGTTCCAGGGCGTTCCGAATAGGCGAACATATAGCCGAAATCATATTCTACTTCTGCTAATAGTGCTAAAGTGTCTTGATGATCTTCTTCCGTTTCAGTACAGAAACCAGCTATCATGTCTTGTGAAATACCACACTCTTCTCCTAGTATTGATCGAATAGATTTGATGCGATCTAAATACCATTCACGGGTATATGAACGCTTCATTAACTCTAAAATGCGATTACTGCCACTTTGAGCTGGTAAATGAATGTTTTTGCAGATGTTATCGTACTTTTTCATCGTATACAAAACCTCATTAGTGATGTCTTTAGGATGCGAGGTAGAGAACCGAACACGCAAGAGTGGATTAACCAAGGCAACCGCTTCTAATAATTGGGCGAAATTGATTGTTTGGCCAGTTTCATTCGTCCATTTATAGGAATCCACGTTTTGACCTAGTAAAGTTACTTCCCTATATCCTTGCGCAAATAACTTTTCACATTCTACTAAAATGGAAGGTAAGTCACGCGAACGTTCTCTACCTCTTGTATAAGGAACCACACAAAAAGTACACATATTATCGCAACCACGCATGATACTGACCATTGCAGTAACACCATTCGAATTTAATCGGACTGGTTCGATGTTTCCATAAGTTTCTTCGCGGGAAAGAAATACGTTGATAGCTTTTTGGCCATCTGAAACTTCATCTAATAAGGAGGGTAAATCACGGTATGCGTCTGGCCCTGCCACTAAATCGACGATTTTCTCCTCATCAATTAGTTTGGTTTTTAAACGCTCAGCCATGCAACCTAAAATACCCACTGTCAAAGCCGGATTTTTTGCTTTTAGATGCGTAAAAACTTGTAATCGATGACGTATTTTATGTTCTGCATTCTCGCGAATGGCACAAGTATTTAATAGAATAGTATTCGCTTCCTTCACATTAGAAGTAGTAGAATAGCCATTCTCTTGAAGGATGGAGGTTACTACTTCTGAATCAGCAAAATTCATCTGGCAGCCATAGCTTTCGATATAGACTTTCTTTCCAAAAGAAGATAGATTAACTTGATCCTCCGAAATTCTCGGAATATCCAAGCCGTCCTTTTCCTCTTTCGTCAAAACTTTTAAATCTTGCATTTTACAATCAATGAAATTTAGATTGCAAATTTATGACATTTTGGCAGTAAATCTATTCGATACGACCAGAATTTAGATAAATAACTTGATCTGAATGGGAGGTTAATTTATCGTTGTGTGTAACCATAATAATCCTTTGCTGCCAAACTGCTTTTAATTCGACAAACAAAGCATACAAAGTCTCTGCATTTTTATTATCTAAATTACCCGTTGGTTCATCGGCTAATAACAGGGTAGGGCGGTTGATCAAAGCTCTAGCTACCGCTACGCGTTGCTGCTCTCCTCCAGAAATTTGAGAGGGTAATTTTTGAAGGATGTCCTTTATTCCTAGGGTTTCTATAATTTTTGTGAACAATTCTTCATCAGAGGCTGAAAGTGCTGTCCCTTTGATAAATAGAGGGAATTTGATGTTTTCTTCACAGGTAAATTCACCCAGTAAATTATGGAATTGAAAGACAAAACCCAGCTGTTGATTTCTAAAAGTCGCTTGATCTTTCTCCGTTAAATCTTGATAAGAAACGCCATCTAAGTGGATTTGGCCACTATCTGGCTTCATGAGTAGACCAATGATTTGCAATAAAGTACTTTTACCGGAGCCTGATGGTCCTAATATGCTAACCATTTCAGCCTCTTTCACTTGCAAAGAGATGTTATCTAGAATTAATTGAGTTCCATAACTTTTGGAAATATTTTTTAATTCTAACATTTTTTTGTCTTTTTTTAAGAAAATACGAATGAATGACTCGTTGTTTAATATTTACGCAAATAAATAGTAATTTCACGAAATTAAAATTTTACTAAATGAATATTCACGAATATCAAGCGAAAGAAATCTTAAAAGGTTACGGAGTGCGCATTCAAGAAGGAATTGTGATTGACTCTGTGGACAACGCCATTTCAGCGGCTGAGCAGTTAAAAGCTCAAACTGGAACAGGATGGTTTGTTGTTAAAGCTCAAATTCATGCGGGTGGCCGTGGAAAAGGGGGCGGTGTTAAACTAGCTAAAAACTTGGATGAAGTAAAAGAGCGCGTTTCTCAAATTTTGGGAATGCAATTAATTACGCATCAAACTGGCCCAGAAGGTAAGAAAGTTAACAAGGTTTTAATTTCTGAGGATGTGTATTATCCTGGAGATTCAGAGCCGAAAGAATACTACTTATCGATCTTATTAGACCGTGCTAAGGCTTGCAATGTAATTATGGCAAGTACTGAAGGCGGTATGGATATCGAGGAAGTAGCTGAGCATAGCCCAGAAAAAATCATTAAAGAGTGGATTGATCCACGTGTGGGTCTTCAAGACTTTCAAGCACGCAAAGTAGCTTTTGCTTTAGGTTTAAGCGGAGTGGCTTTAAAAGAAATGGTTAAGTTCATTCAATCACTTTACCGTGCCTATGTAGAGACAGATTCATCGATGTTTGAAATCAACCCCGTGTTGAAGACTTCAGATGATAAAATCTTAGCAGTCGATGCGAAAGTGAACTTAGATGATAATGCTCTATTCCGTCACAAAGACTTAGCAGTTTTACGTGACATCGAAGAAGAGGATCCATTAGAAGTAGAAGCATCAGAAAATGATTTGAACTACGTTAAATTAGATGGTAACGTAGGTTGTATGGTGAACGGAGCTGGTTTAGCGATGGCAACCATGGATATTATCAAGTTGTCAGGTGGAGATCCCGCTAACTTCCTTGATGTAGGGGGTGGAGCTAATGCTAAAACAGTAGAAGCTGGTTTCCGTATCATTTTACAAGATCCTAACGTGAAGGCAATTCTTATCAATATTTTTGGTGGTATTGTGCGTTGTGATCGTGTAGCCAATGGCGTTGTTGAAGCTTACAAAAACATTGGTGAAATTAATATCCCAATCATTGTACGTCTTCAAGGTACAAATGCGGAAGAAGGTGCGGCGATTATTAATAACTCAGGCTTAAAAGTATTCTCTGCCGTTTTATTAAAAGATGCAGCTCGTTTAGTATCAGAAGTTTTGAAATAAGCCATGAAAATTATTTGCATCGGTCGTAATTACGTAGATCACATCACCGAATTATCGAATGAGAGACCTACAGAACCTGTGGTCTTTTTGAAACCTGATACGGCTTTATTAGATGCAAATAGTCACTTTTACTATCCTAAATTCTCCTCTGATGTTCATTATGAACTAGAGTTAGTATTTAGGATAGGCAAAGTGGGCAAAAATATAGAAGCAAAATTTGCGCATAAATACATTGATTCTTACGGATTAGGTATTGATTTCACAGCACGTGATGTGCAGAGCAAATTAAAAGAGAAAGGTTTACCGTGGGAGAAGGCAAAAGCATTTAATGGCTCTGCTTTCGTAAGTACTATGTTGCCTTTTGAAGCTAGTCTTTTAGAAAACCCTATTCATTTTAATTTACATAAAAATGAAACCTTAGTTCAGGATGGAAATTCTGGATTAATGATTTGGAATGTGGCTGAATTGATTGAAGATGTATCGAAGTATTTCACACTGAAAACAGGTGATTATATCTTTACTGGTACTCCTGCGGGTGTTGGTCCCATTGCCATTGGCGATGTATTAAAAGGATCATTAGAAGGCCAAAAATTATTCGAATTAACTATCTCCTAATATGAAGCTAAAAGTAGGCGATCAAGCTCCAAGTATCCAAATACTTGATTCTGATGGAAATTCAGTTGAAATTCCTGGTTCAAATAAAGTGGTATTGTACTTTTACCCAAAAGATAATACTCCTGGATGTACGGCTCAGGCTTGTAATTTAAATGAGAATTTAGATGCTCTTAAGGCAAAAGGTTTTCAGGTAGTAGGAGTTAGTATTGATAGCAATGCTTCTCACACGAAGTTTAAAGCAAAATTTAATCTTCAATTTCCTTTATTGTCAGATCCAGAGCATAAAATCGCTGAGGCTTTTGGCGTATGGGTGGAAAAATCCATGTATGGCAAACAGTATATGGGCGTAGCTAGAACTACATTTATCATCGACGAGAAAGGAATTATTACAGACATTATCGAAAAGGTGGATACGAAGAACCACAGTTCTCAAATTCACTAATCACATACCATGCAAACACAAGAAATACAAAAAATTAGCTCGCAGGTACGCAGAGACATTTTACGAATGGTTCACGCCTGTCAATCAGGTCACCCTGGTGGATCATTAGGATGTACAGATCTTTTAGTCGATCTGTATTTTAGTACCATGAATTTAAAAACAGATGCAGCTGGAAAAGTTGTATTTGATATGGATGGGACAAACGAAGATTTATTCTTCTTGTCTAATGGTCATATTTCACCTTTGATTTATAGTGTTTTAGCTCGTCGTGGTTATTTTGCTACATCTGAATTAGCTAGCTTTAGAAAGATTAATACACGTTTGCAGGGACATCCGACACCTCATGAGCATTTAGAAGGAATTCGTATTGCCTCTGGTTCTTTAGGACAAGGTCTCAGTGTAGCAATCGGAGCTGCTCAAGCGAAGAAATTGAATGGCGACAAATCGACGGTTTATTGTTTAATGGGAGATGGAGAGCAGAATGAAGGACAGGTTTGGGAAGCAGCGATGTATGCACCTCACCATAAAGTAGATAATTTGATCGCTTTTATTGACGAAAATGGCCAGCAAATTGATGGTCCTACGGAGAAAGTAATGAGCAACCGTGATTTACAAGCAAAATATGAGGCTTTTGGCTGGAATGTGATGCGTATGGACGGTAATAATGCAGAGGATATCCAAAATACCTTAATCAAAGCAAAAGCCGCTTTAGGCAATGGTTCTCCTATCATGATTATCATGAAGACAGAAATGGGTGCTGGTGTTGACTTTATGATGTATTCGCATAAATGGCATGGTGTTGCACCTAATGACCAGCAATTACAAGACGCATTAGCGCAATTAGAAGAAACTTTAGGAGATTATTAATCAGATAGAAATGGCATTATTTACCTACGAAACAAAAAAAGATACACGTTCCGGTTTTGGAGCAGGAATGGAGTATTTAAGTCAACATAATCCTAAAGTGGTGGCTTTATGTGCTGATTTAATCGGTTCATTGAAATTAGAAGGTTTTATTAAGAATAGCCCAGAGCGTTTTTTCCAAACAGGTATCGCAGAGGCGAACATGATTGGTATTTCAGCAGGTTTAACTTTAGGTGGTTTTATTCCATTCGCTACTACGTTTGCTAACTTTGGAACGGGTCGTGTATATGACCAAATTCGTCAATCTGTAGCCTATTCAGGAAAGAATGTAAAGATCTGTTGCTCTCACGCTGGTTTAACTTTAGGGGAGGATGGAGCTACGCACCAGATCTTAGAGGATATCGGGTTGATGAAAATGCTTCCAGGAATGGTGGTTATTAATCCATGTGATTACAATCAAACGAAAGCAGCTACCATCGCTATTGCAGATTATGAAGGTCCTGTTTACTTACGTTTTGGACGCCCAGTAGTTCCGGTTTTTACACCAGAAGATCAGAAATTCGAAATTGGTAAGGCTTTACATTTAGTAGAAGGTAAAGATGTGACTATTTTAGCGACTGGACACTTAGTATGGGAAGCAATTCAAGCTGCTGAAGCCTTATTAGAAAAAGGAATCAATGCGGAAGTAATCAATATCCATACGATCAAACCATTAGACGTGCAGGCTATCTTAGCTTCTGTGAAAAAAACGGGATGTGTGGTTACAGCGGAAGAACATCAGTACAATGGTGGATTAGGCGACTCAGTCGCGCAATATTTAGCGATGAATCACCCTACACCAATGGAATTTGTAGGTGTAAATGATTCATTTGGTGAATCAGGGAAACCAGCTGAATTAATGGAAAAATACGGCTTAAATGCGAATGCGATTGTAGAAAAAGCAATCAAAGTAATGGCACGTAAATAATCCCTAGAAGGGATATCCAATACCAATATTATACTCAATTGGGTTTTGTCCTCCTTCGAAAGAAGTTTGTGGCATAACCCATTTTTGATTAACGGGATTTGCTGGATTAATTACTTTAGTGGCTAAATCAAGTCGTAAAAGAAAGAAATCGAAATCCCATCTAAGTCCGAATCCGGTTCCAACAGCGATTTGATTATAAAAATCGTTCAAATGAAATTGCGTGCTTGGATCTGTGTTTCCTTGCGTCATATTCCATACATTTCCTGCATCTACAAAAAATGCCCCATTCAGTTGTCCAAAAAGCGGGACTAATTTAAAGCGATACTCGATAGAGGATTCTAATAAAATACTTCCAGGCTGTTCCACTAAATTCGAGGTAGACACATAAGAACCTGGACCTAAACGGCGAGGTTTCCACGCTCTTACACTAGAAGGCCCTCCTATAAAGAAATTCTTCTCATAAGGTAATTGATACTCATTTTCATCTCCATAGGCATACGCGACACCACCGAGTAATTTGAATGCAATTTGAGACTTTTGATTACGACCTAGCATTTTGTATTTGCGGTAATCAAAGTTGAAACGAAGAAAACGGTAGAATTGAATATCCTGCCCGCTATTTAGTAAATCAGTGACAAAACTAAGTTTATGCGAAGGTAATAAATTCAAAGTAGATCCACCCGATTCTAGTCCAATTTGAAAGATTTTACCATTTTTCAATTCATTAGTTGGAAGCAAATTACGGTATACATATTGAAAGGACAAACTACTGACAAAACTGGGGTTAAAACTTCGATATAAATTATTACCTTTTCCTTTAAGCTCCTCTAAATAATTCCTAAATGCATCCGATGTTGCTGTTTCAGGATAAATAGTATTCAATAAGTTGAGATTGACTAAAGAAAAAGTAAAGAAGCTAAATTCACTTTTTTGCCAAGTATAACGTTGAAACAAATTCAAATTTGTGCGTTGGTATTCAGGTCGATTTATAAAATCAAAACCCACTCCAACGGATGTTTTAGCCCCATAAAAAGACCCCAATTTATCCACCAAAGACTTAGGCAAATAAAGGGTGGGGAAATTAATCGACGCAGATACGTTCAGTTCTAAATTATTCCGGGTATCCGCGGTATTGATAAAGCCTGATTGTGCTTCATATCCAATTCGAGTAGAGAAGTCAAAATAATCGAGACCTGAAAACAAACGGCGAACCTTAAAAGAATTAGTTAAAAATGGTCCTGGGATACCCCTAAATACACTGCCTCCTAATTCTGAACTAAAATTGTATTTTTCATTTTGGAATAATTCAATCTTAGGAAATAATCGTGTCCTAGTGGTGTCAAAACGAATAGCTACCGTTTTAAACTGATCAGTCAAATAAATATTTTTCAAACTCTGATTAAATCGATCTACCGAATACAGTTCGTCTTCCTTTAAATTGATCAATTTACTTAGGCTTTTCAATGGAGGATGTTCTGCTGGATTTCCAAATGGATCCGCTATACTAAATTCCGGCAGGCCAATGCGGTATAATCGATCATAATTAGTAATTACCGTATGATTTTTAAACTCAGGAATCTTATAATAAAGTGATATACTACGTAAAGTAGAGTCTTTCTCATCATTTAAACGTATTCCGACCGCATCAGCTGAAAAATAATAATATCCTTCATTTCGTAAATGATGAGTTAGTTGCTCTTTTTCTTTTTTGAGAAGCGATAATTGCAATCTTCCTAAAGGCCGAATAACACTATTTTCTTTTATATAGTCAGCCACATGAGTGGCTAAAATAGGGTTGTCCACTGAAACTGAATCATTTTTAGTAAAGTAGCTAGCCTGACCTTCATCAATGATAAACGTAATATTTCGTAGCTTATCGATAGAATCGATAATGGGAGTAACTTTCGCTTTTAGGAATCCATTCTCCCGATAATAACGCTGTATGGAGGAAAGATTAGTTTGCACCCAATTAGAACTATAAGAAGGATTGGGTGATTTAAAGAATTGAATAAAACTCGGCTTTATTTGAAGAGAATCTTTTCTTTTCCTTTTATTGCCCAGATAAGTATATAATTTTGCAGGGAGTACACGACGATAGGAATTTTTTATACCTAGTACATTTGTTCGCAAGGCTATATTGGATACCTGACTATTCCCTTTTAAATTAATTTGATTAATGATAGGTTGTGCTATTTCATACGTTTGATATTGGCCACAGGAAAGTAGACCAAAACACAAGACAACAAAACCGATAATTGATTGATTCTTCAAGAGATGCTAACTAATAAACAAATAAAGTTAATTAATTCCCTACATTCTAAAAAAGGAAGGAAAGAGAATGATTTATTTTTAGTCGAAGGGGAGAAGTCTTTACAGGAATTAGTTAAGTCAGATTTTAAAATTGATTTTATCGTTCTAAGTGAAACTCAACTAGCACTTCAAAAAGAATTGGCTGAGAAAAGCAAGGCTACGATTTATATAGTTGAAGCAGAAACCATTCAGAAGCTAAGTACACTTGTCAATAATCAGGTAGGTTTTGCCGTTGTACATCAAAAACATTTTCCAGAATTTACCATCAATGATCGCTACACGATTGTTTTAGACGGTATTCGTGATCCAGGAAACCTAGGAACTATCATTCGTATCTGCGATTGGTATGGCTTTAAACAACTCGTATTATCAGAAGATTGTACTGAATTTTATAATCCTAAAGTCATCATATCTACCATGGGATCTTTTTCACGGTTAGAATTTTCGTATGTGGACTTGCCTACTTTTTTTGCAGCTCATCCACAGATTAAAAAGATTGGTGCGGTTTTGTCGGGTGAAAATATCCACCACTATCAATTCCCAGAAAAGGGTTTTATCATTTTAGGTAATGAATCGAATGGTATACGAGAGGAAATAATCGACACATTAGATGAAAGGATTACTATACCTGCGTTTGGTGCAGCAGAATCGTTAAATGTAGGTATATCAACTGCTGTAATTGCGGATAATTTAAAGCGCTTTATCCTTAGCTAAATATTTTTCGATTGCCCAGTGTGCTACATAAAGTAAGGGCGTAAATAAGATGGCTACAAAGAATTTGTAGAAATAATTATTAAAAGACACATTCATCCATTGGCTAAAAGTCCAATTTCCAAAAAGATAAAAGGCAATACCAATCACTAAAACACTATCTAATAGCTGTGAAATCAACGTAGAACCGGTCGCTCGTAACCAAATATGCTTTGATCCAGTTCTAGCCTTAATTTTTTCAAACACCAATGCATCTATAATCTGACTGACTAAAAAGGCGGATAAGGATCCTAGAATGATTCCTAGACCTTGTCTAAAGATTCGAGCAAAGGCCATATTAATATTAAAATTTTCTGTTCCTTTATTTACCTCCACCCAAAAATCAGCTGGAACTAATAAGGTAGCTGTATAAATGATAAAAAAGGAAAAGGCTATAAATAGGGCAGTGGTGAAAGAAATAAAACGCACTCCTTTTTTACCAAAATAATCATTGATAATATCGGACGTAATAAAAACTAAAGGCCAATTTAATGCCCCAGCTGTTTGATTCAAATCCCAAAAATCACCCCAAGGCGTAGCCCAATGCAAAGGATTAAACCCTAGTGTTTTTTCAATACTGACAATTTTTACACCGATAATCTCCGCTACAATCGCATTCGTCAAGAATATTCCAAAAAGGAATATAAATAGCTTTTGCTTCCGAGAAAATTGGTTAAAAATCATTTTCGATAATTTTCAAAATGTAAAGCAATCTTATCTAGAGCGACGCCTAGTTGTTCAACGTGAGGTAAAAAGACAATTCTAAAATGATCTTTTTCTTTAAAATTAAAACCTTGTCCACCCACCACTAATATTTTTTGTTCTTCAAGTAATGACATGACAAAATGATTGTCATCCTCAAAATGAAACTTTGTTAAATCAATCTTAGGGAATAAATAAAGTGCACCTTTAGGTTTAACCGCACTTACTCCATCGATGGCATTCATACGTTCATAGGCTAGATTCATTTGGCGATTTAATCGACCTTCCTTAGCCACTAAATCATTAATTGACTGATAGCCACCTAAGGCTGTTTGGATTCCATATTGCGTGATTACATTGGCACAAAGACGTGTACTAAATAAAAAATTAAGGCCTTCTATGTACGATTTTGCTTTATGCTTAGCTCCGGTTAATATCATCCATCCACCTCTAAAGCCAGCTGCACGGTAATTCTTAGACAAACCACCCATGGTAATAATCAAGATATCATCTGATAAACCAGCCGCCGTATGATGCGATGTACCATCGAACAAAATCTTGTCATAAATTTCATCAGCAAATAGAACTAACTGATGTTTCGCAGCTAATGCAACAACCGCCTTCACTGTTTGTTCAGAATAAACAGCTCCAGTGGGGTTATTAGGATTTATTAAGACAATGGCTCTGGTTTTGGAAGTGATTTTAGCCTCCATATCAGCTAAATCAGGGGCCCAATCTTTTTCCTCATCACAGGTATAATGAACGGCTTTACCGCCAGCTAATCCCGCCACCGTAGTCCATAAGGGATAATCAGGAGAAGGTATTAATACTTCATCATCCGTATTTAATAAGGCAGTCATGACTAAGGAAATTAACTCACTTACCCCATTACCAATATATATATCTTCAATTAATATATTCTTTACTCCTAGGTTTTGGTAATACTGCATGACAGCTTTACGCGCTGCAAATAAACCTCTTGAATCAACATATCCCTGAGCATTTCGTATATTTACGATAATATCATGGACAATTTCATCTGGGGTCTCAAAACCGAAGGCGGCAGGATTTCCGATATTTAACGAAGTGATTTTGTAACCTTGATTTTGTAGCGCTAATGCTTTGTCGTAAACAGGCCCACGAATTTCATACTTGAGGTGATCAAGTCGTTTACTTTTTAATATATCCATGCTATTTTTGATAGAATTGTAAAAATAGCAATTAAATTTTATTGAATTTACCCGTTTTTATGAATTTAAAAGAAATAGGTATTTTATTGGTGAGTGTCTTTTTCGCTTCTTCCTTACTCATAGGCTACAAATATTATATAGCCAAAGGAAAGGTTTTTCATATTTCACGTATACTTATTTTCAAATATACCTTACGTTTTATCTTATTATTGTCCTTCTTACTTTTGTGTTTTTATCAATTAACGATAAAACAAGTTACACAGAATCAAAGCCCCACTAAGTCACAACATCTATTCGCCTTATCCACCACTAATTCTAGTTTAACGTGGAATTCATTAAAAGATAAAATAGAGCAAATGCCCGTTACTGACCTATATAGCTTGGTTATTTATAATGTTCAATTAGATGAATGGGTACAATTAATACCATCCACTAATCATGATTCTTTTGTGAATCTGATTGAACATGCTCAATCAATCTCAAATCTGACCACCAAAAACAGGATGCTAATTAAAGTAGGAAAAAAGCCTAAATCAGATGAAATAATAGAATATAGCCTTTTAAATAATCAATGGGCTTTAGCAGATTCTTCTACTTCAACTACGAATCTAGTCACCAATAATCGAATTTATGATTGGCTAGGAAGTTCTTATTTAAAATTATATATCGTTATTTTCATTCTTGTACTTTTGTTTGTTGATATCGTTTTTACGGTTAAATCCATTAAAATTTAATGTTCACTACGTTTTTTTACCTTTTCATTTTATTTTATGAAGGCTTTTTTGGGAAGCCTTCAACGGAATTTAATGCCCAGGTAACGCAATTAAATCAACAAATAAAAAGTCATCACTACCAAGAAGCTCTAAAAAATGCCCAGGAATTAAATAGTTCCTCATTATTTTCAAATCCTGAATTAGAACGCCTGATAATCATTCTAGAACTTAAAACGAAGAAGAAAACAAAAAAGAGTCAACCTAAACTAGTCAATACAAATGCTATTGATACAGACATTTTATTAAGTTATTATGCTGCTAGGAGTGGAGACACTAGAAAAGGCCTCTCCGAATTAAAGCGTTCAATCATTCAAAATGGAAATCTAGATACCTTAGTGAGGTCATATGAATTGTACGCATTCAATTTTCCTCAGAACAAATTAAAGAAACAAGCCCGATCAGCAGAAATGATCCGTCAAACTCAAAAAATTAATACACAAGAAGCCTTATCTTTACTTGATTTGATGAAAAAAAAGCAAAAGAATTTTATTTACTAATGTACAACCCATGAATCCAGCACCCTATCAATTTCCCAACCAAACTTCATTCTACAAAGGAAAAGTGCGCGATGTGTATGGAATTGGTGATCATTTATTAATGATTACATCTGATCGTATATCAGCCTTTGATGTTGTTTTACCTAAATTAATCCCTTATAAAGGTCAAGTTCTTAATCAAATTGCTAGTTATTTTTTGAAAAAAACGGCTGATATAGTGCCTAACTGGTTGTTAGCCACACCAGATCCCAATGCCGCTTTCGGTTTAAAATGTGAACCATTTGCGATTGAAATGGTAATTAGAGGATATTTAGTCGGGCACCTTTGGAGAGAATACAAATCAGGTAAACGGGAAGTATGCGGAGTTAGCTTGCCAGATGGATTACAAGAAAATCAGCAATTACCCCATCCGATTATTACACCTACGACAAAAGCAAGTGAGGGACATGATGAGGATATTTCGGTAGAGGCTATTATCGAAAAAGGGATTGTATCAAGAGAGCACATGGATCAGCTTTGTGCGATTACGCATCGTTTGTTTCAGCGAGGTCAAGAAATGGCATCTGATAAAAATCTAATATTAGTCGATACCAAGTATGAATTTGGGCTATACCAAGGTGAAATTATGCTAATGGATGAGATTCATACACCTGATTCGTCTCGTTATTTTTATAAAGAACCGTATGCTGAACTTTTCTCGAAAGGATTAGCTCAAAAGCAGTTATCGAAAGAATTTGTTCGTGAATGGTTAATCGCAAATGGTTTTCAAGGAAAAGAAGGACAAAACATTCCTATCATAACCGATGAGTTTGTACAACAGATATCTGAACGGTATATTTTATTGTATGAAGAAATTACCGGCTTAAAGTTCAAAAAAGAGCCCCAAGAAGATTTAATTAATCGTATTTACACTAACACAATCCAGTATTTGCAACATGTCTAACATGAATTCATTTCAACTCGAACAAAACGAAAGTTATGCCGTTATTGATTGGAAGGCTGAACAACTAGGTTCATTCAACTCTGAGGAATTAGAGAATGCTATTCGTTTACTATTCAAGAAAGATTATGCCAACATCATTTTAAACTTGTCCAAAACAGCAGAATTAGATGGCTATGGCGTATCTGCTATCAGAAAAGGAACTAAAATCTGCACTAACGAGGGTGGATTATTTGTGGTGGTAACTAAAAATGAAGCTATTGCGGAACGATTAGACGCCGCTAAAATTGATCATCTTACCTTATTGAACACCGTACAAGAAGGAGTGGATGCCATTTATTTAAATGACTTAGAAAATGAGTTCCAAGACGAGGATGATACCGAAGGAGAGAGCGAATATGGGGATTCCTACGGGGATGATTATGACTAAAATTGCATTATAACAAGATTTTTTGTGTTGCATTTTTGATAATTGCAATTCCGAAGAATATTTTGCCATTAGATCGTTTTGCCAAATTTATTTTTAATTAAATTTGAAATTAGGTATATTATCTACCTAAAAAACAATCCAAGACACACGAATGTGTTTTTCGATTTATTATTATTTATATTAGAATATTTATAGTTTCCTATGAGAAATCCGAATGAAGTAGGTTTGTACAGAAAAGAATTTGAACACGATGCGTGTGGAATTGGCTTTGTAGCTAGCTTAAAAGGCATTAAATCACATCGTATTGTTCAGGACTCCATTAAGATGTTGATTCGTATGGATCACCGTGGTGCTTGTGGATGCGATCCGAATTCAGGCGATGGTGCAGGTGTATTAGTACAATTGCCTCATGAATTCTTTTTAGAGGAAACTAGTTCCTTAGGTTTTGCCCTTCCTTCATTAGGAAATTATGGGGTAGGTATGGTTTTTTTCCCTAAAGATGAAACCTTAATCAAGGAATGTAAAGAAGTTATTGAACGTAAGTCTAAGAAATTAGGCTTACGCGTATTAGGTTATCGTATTGTTCCTGTTGATAATTCGGAAATCACGGGTGCAGATTCCGGTAATTCTGAACCTTCAATTCAACAATTATTTATTGAGAGACCAGCAGACTGCGCCTCAGAAATTGATTTTGAAAGAAAACTATATGTATTCCGTCAATATGTTTCAAAATTATTAAATGAAACAATTGCTGGATTAAACAATAAATTCTATTTCGCTTCTTTGTCTTGCCGTACCATTATTTATAAAGGTATGTTAACGACAATGCAGGTGCCAGGTTATTTCTTAGATCTATTCCAAGAGAACTTTACATCAGCATTAGCGATCGTACACTCTCGTTTCTCTACGAACACCTTCCCAGAATGGAAGTTAGCTCAACCGTTCCGCTTCATTGCGCACAATGGGGAGATTAACACGGTTAAAGGAAATTCATCTTGGATGCAAGCGCAGTCTGCTTTGTTCTCTAGCAAGTATTTTACTCAGGAGGAATTAGATATGATTCTTCCAGTTTGTAGTTTAGGACAATCTGATTCGGCTATCTTAGATAATGCAATTGAATTATTGTACTTAACAGGTCGTTCATTGCCACATGTGATGATGATGTTAATCCCTGAAGCTTGGGATGGCAACGAAAGCATGGAGAAATACAAGAAAGATTTCTATGAGTACCATGCTGCCATGATGGAACCTTGGGATGGTCCAGCTAGTATCTCATTTACAGATGGAAAGATGATCGGGGCTACTTTAGATCGTAATGGATTACGTCCATCACGTTACTGGGTGACATCCGATGACCATGTTATTATGGCATCTGAGGCAGGTGTATTAGATCTAGATCCAGCAACTATTGTCTCTAAAGGTCGTTTACAGCCTGGTAAGATGTTCGTTGTGGACATGGAACAAGGGCGTATTATTCCTGATGAAGAATTAAAAGAAAAGATTTGCCAGCAACAACCTTATGGGGAGTGGCTTGTAAATAATAAGATCCGCGTAGAGGATTTGCCAGAAGCAGGTAGTGAATACAGACAGCCAAAAGCTATTGAATTAGTTTCTCGTCAACAGATTTTTGGTTTTACAACAGAAGATATACGTGTTGTATTAGCTCAAATGGCTGAAACGGGTAAAGAGGCCTTAGGTTCGATGGGTATTGATACACCCTTAGCTGTATTATCTGAAAAAGCACAGCATTTATCCTCGTATTTCAAGCAGTTATTTGCGCAAGTGACAAACCCGCCGATTGACCCGATTCGTGAGCGTATGGTGATGTCCTTACTTTCTGATATTGGTGGATTATCTAACCTGTTAGAAGAAAGTCCTTCGCACTGCCGTCAAATTGAGATTCAACAACCCGTTCTTCGCAATAAGGAAGTTGAAAAGATTCGCTGGATTGATCATGAAAATTTCCAGACAAAGTCAATTCACATGACCTTCCGTGCTTCGGAAGAAGAGGGTGTTTTGAAAAAAGCATTAGATCGTATCAACCAATACGCAGAAGATGCTGTAGATGATGGTTATTCTATCATTTTATTGACTGATCGTGGAATTGACAGTTCTCATGCACCAATTCCATCTTTATTAGCACTAGCTTCTGTTCACAATCACTTAATTCGTACGAAGAAAAGAGCGAAGGTAGGTATTATCATTGAGGCAGGTGATGTTTGGGAAACACATCATTATGCTACTTTAATTGGTTATGGAGCAAGTGCCGTAAATCCATATATGGCCTTTGAAACTATCAAAGCCATGAAGGATCAAGGTTTTGTTAACAAGGATTTAAGTTATGATAAATTAGAATATAATTACATCAAGGCTGTCAATGGGGAATTATTAAAAATCTTCTCTAAAATGGGTATTTCGACATTACAATCTTACCAAGGAGCTCAAATATTTGAAATTCTAGGTTTAGGAAAAGAGGTCGTTGATACTTATTTCTCCGGTTCAATTTCACGTATTGGTGGTATTAACTTAGATACGATTGCCAAAGAAGCCCTTATTAAGCATGCCTCTGGCTATCAATTATTGAAGCAAGAATCTCCTAAATTAGAAGTAGGTGGAATCTATCAATGGAAACAAAGAGGAGAAGAGCATTTATTTAATCCAGCTACTATTCACTTGTTACAACAAGCGACTAAGCAGAATGATTACTCCGTTTATAAGAAGTATGCACAGTTAATTGATGACCAAAGTAAAAAGTCAATTACACTGCGTGGATTATTGAAATTCAAATCTAGCAAGGCGATCTCTATTGACGAGGTGGAGCCAATAGAAAATATATTAGCCCGTTTTGCCACAGGTGCCATGTCATTTGGCTCTATTTCTTATGAAGCTCATACGACATTGGCCATTGCCATGAATCGTATTGGAGGTAAATCAAATACAGGAGAAGGAGGAGAAGATCCGATTCGTTTTGAAAAAATGGCGAATGGGGATTCTATGAATTCGGCGATTAAACAAGTAGCTTCCGGTCGTTTTGGTGTTACAGCGCATTATTTAACAAATGCGAAGGAACTTCAAATCAAAATGGCTCAAGGTGCTAAGCCAGGTGAAGGTGGTCAATTACCGGGTCATAAAGTAGATGATTGGATTGGAAAAACGCGTCACAGCACTCCAGGTGTAGGTTTAATCTCACCTCCTCCACACCATGATATCTATTCTATTGAAGATTTAGCACAGCTTATTTTTGATTTAAAAAATGCGAATAGAGCGGCTAGAATTTCGGTTAAATTAGTTTCTGAAGCGGGTGTAGGTACAATTGCAGCCGGTGTAGCTAAGGCGCACGCAGATCATATCTTAATTGCTGGTTATGATGGGGGTACGGGAGCATCTCCTTTATCTTCTATTCGTCATGCCGGTTTACCTTGGGAGCTTGGTTTAGCAGAAACGCATCAAACTTTAGTGAAAAACAAATTGCGTGGTCGCGTAACGATCCAGGCCGACGGTCAAATTAAAACAGGTAAAGATATTGCCGTAGCAGCCTTATTAGGGGCGGAGGAATTTGGTGTAGCAACAGCTGCTTTAGTTACTGCGGGATGTATCATGATGCGTAAATGTCACCTGAATACATGTCCAGTAGGTGTAGCCACACAAAATCCTGAATTACGCGCACTTTACACAGGTCAAGCAGATCATGTGGTTAACTTGTTCCATTTCTTAGCCCAAGAATTACGCGAGATTATGGCGGAATTAGGATTCCGTAAATTAGAAGAGATGGTAGGTCGCGTAGATCTTTTAGAGATGAAAGATTTATCAGGCCACTGGAAGTTTAAGAATTTAGATTTAAATCCCATTTTAGCTCCTGCGGCTTTATCAGAAGGTGTTGCTGTATTCAAATCAGAAGAACAAGATCACGGTTTAGCAGATCAATTGGATTGGGAATTATTAAAAATCGCTGGGTCTGCTCTTGAAAAAGGTCAAGCTGTTAGCGGTGAATTAGATATCATCAATGTAAATCGTTCAGTAGGTACTATTCTATCGAATGAGATTACTAAAAAATACGGTGAGAAAGGATTGCCAGCAGATACCATTAATATTAAATTTAAAGGAACGGCTGGACAATCATTTGGAGCTTTTGCCGTAAAAGGTATCAAATTCGAAATCGAGGGAGATGCGAATGATTACATAGGTAAGGGTTTATGTGGTGCGACCTTAGTGGCGTATCCATCGCCCTTAGCTTCATTCAAGGCTTCTGAGAACTCTATCGTAGGTAATGTATCGTTTTATGGAGCGACATCAGGAGAAGCTTATTTAGCTGGTATGGCTGGTGAGCGTTTCTGTGTTAGAAACTCTGGAGCAAAAGTAGTAGTAGAGGGTATCGGTGATCATGGTTGTGAATACATGACAGGTGGTCTAGTGATCATATTAGGAAATACCGGACGTAACTTTGGTGCAGGTATGTCTGGTGGTGTTGCTTATATTTTAGATGAGCAAAATACTTTTGATGCAAAAGTTAATCGGGAGATGGTAGAAATCACAGAATTGACACCTGAAGATAAGAACATCATTTTGATGTACTTGGAAAAACATGTGTCCTTAACAGGCTCTTTAAAAGGAAAAGAAGTGGTAGCTAATTTTAGTGCCTTAGCTAGTCAATTCAAGAAAGTATTACCAGTTGATTACAAAAATGCATTAAGCTCAAGAAAATTGAGTATTTCAGATGTATTAGCTGACAAAGACAGAGTGTATCAAGATATTAAAGTAGATTTAAAATAAGATAAAATGGGTAAGCCTACAGGATTTTTGGAAATTGACCGCAAATTAGCGCCTAAAAGAGCCGTTGCTGAGCGTGTGAATGATTACAAAGAAATTGAACAATTAAACTCTACAGCGGATACAGAAGCGCAAGCTAGCCGTTGTATGGATTGTGGTACCCCATTTTGTCATAATGGATGTCCACTAGGGAATATTATTCCTGAATTTAATGATGCTGTTTACGAGCAAAATTGGAAGTATGCTTATGATATTTTAAGCACTACAAATAATTTCCCGGAATTTACAGGACGGATTTGTCCAGCACCTTGTGAATCTGCCTGCGTTTTAGGGATCAATAAACCAGCAGTTGCCATTGAATTAATTGAGAAATCAATCATAGAGAAGGCCTATTCTGAAGGTTGGGTAGTTCCTTTTATTCCTAAAACTCGTACAGGGAAAAAAGTCGCAGTTATCGGTTCGGGCCCTGCAGGTTTAGCTGCTGCAGCGCAATTAAATAAAGCAGGACATCTAGTTACGGTTTATGAGCGTGCGGACCAAATAGGAGGTTTATTACGTTATGGTATTCCTGATTTCAAATTAGATAAGTCAGTTGTTACTCGTCGAGTAGAGGTGATGAAACAAGAAGGAATTACTTTCATTACAAACGCGAATATTGGTACTTCAGAAAAATTAACTAATCTGACTAATGACTTCGATGCCGTATTAGTAGCGACTGGTAGTACGACTCCTCGTTTTATTACAGCTAAAGGAAATGATGCGACAGGAATTTATCCAGCTATGGAATTCTTATCACAACAGAACAAACGGAATGCCTCCATCAAATTAGAGGTAAATCACAAAGGTGAGGTCTATACTAATTCTGATATTAATGCTAAGGGTAAGCATGTCGTTGTAATTGGTGGGGGAGATACGGGTTCGGATTGTGTAGGAACATCGAATCGCCATAAAGCAGCTTCCATTACTCAAATTGAAGTAATGCCAAAACCTCCAGTTAGTAGAGCAGAAAATACTCCTTGGCCCAATTGGCCGAATATGTTACGTACCTCTACATCACATGATGAAGGTGCAGAACGGTTGTGGTCAATTTCTTTACAAGAATTCGTTAAAAATAACAAAGGCGAACTAGAAGCATTACTCATTGGTGACATCGTCTATAATATGAAGGATGGTAAAATGGAGCAAGAGGTAATAAATCTCAGAAAAATTCCATGTGACTTAGCGCTTATTGCTGCTGGTTTTTTACATACAGATCACGGCCAATTATTTGAGCAATTAACAGCATCTGGAGTGAAGTCTGATGAGCGAGGAAACTTAGTAGCTAATGCAACTTATCAATCTGATAATGAGAAAGTTTTCGTTGCAGGTGATGCTAGACGAGGACAGTCACTCGTGGTTTGGGCGATATCAGAAGGACGTGAAGCAGCTAGAAATATTGACCTATTTTTAATGGGAAAAACGAGTTTAGAAGGTAAATCGGTTTCAAGTTTTGATGTTATGGCGAAATAAATTTTTCGCCATTTATTTCATTTAATAAATATATTTAGTACATTTGTGCTCTCTTAAATGCTAGGAGAGATGCCTGAGAGGCCGAAAGGACATGTTTGCTAAACATGCGTACTGGTAACGGTACCGAGGGTTCGAATCCCTCTCTCTCCGCAGTCAATTTTCGGGGTGTAGCGTAGCCCGGTATCGCGCTTGGTTTGGGACCAAGAGGTCGTAGGTTCGAATCCTGCCACCCCGACAAAAGTCAATTTATGAGGACGTGTTTTACACCAATTATAAATTGACTTTTTATTTTGATTAAGGTTCCGTAGCTCAGCTGGATAGAGCAACTGCCTTCTAAGCAGTAGGTCTTTGGTTCGAATCCAAACGGAATCACATCTTATAGTCTTAAGGAAAGGATTTATTCAAATCCTTTTTTTATTTCCCTTCCTAAAATCTTCATATTTTAGTAAATTGAGCTAATTAGCACTTTACGCATGAATATACCCGAATTAAGAGGCAAAATTGATCAGATCGATGATTCCATACTTTCTTTACTCGTACAGAGAATGGAATTCGTTGAGGAGATTGGAAAATTAAAACGCGAATCTAATTCCGTTATTTACCATCCTGATCGAGAGAAAGAAATTATTGATCGATTAGCTAGTCAATTCACTGGTAAATTAAAGAAAGAGGCTATTGAAGCAATTTTTCTAGAAATTTTCGGGGTTTCGCGTAACCTGGAATTACCTGAAATTATATGTTATCTAGGTCCAGAGGGTAGTTTTACTCACCAAGCAGCTGAAAATCGCTTTGGAGCAGTAGCTGATTATATCTCTTTGCCGTCCATCAAATCTGTATTCGAATCGGTGGAAACTGGCCGAGCGAAATACGGTGTGGTTCCTATTGAGAATAATCAGGAAGGTATGGTAAAGGAAACCATGGATTTATTAAATGAGAAGAATTTATTCGTCATTTCTGAAATCATTATTCCTGTTAATTTCTGTTTAGCGTCTAAACACAACGGGATTCAAGGCATTAAAAGAATTTATTCGAAGGACATCGCTTTTCAACAGTGTAAAGGCTTCCTAAACGATTATTTTTCAGGACAGGAAGAAGATTTCTTTGTTCAAGTAGATTCAACTTCTAGAGCGGCTAAATTAGCCGTAGAGGAGGAAGATGGGGCTGCACTTTGTTCACATATCGCTGCGAAGATCTATTCTTTACCTATTTTGTTTGACAATATTCAAGATAATGATTCGAATCAAACTCGATTCTTTATTATTTCTAAGGTCGAAAATCTGAAGAAGACAGATAAAGATAAAACTAGCTTAGCCGTTAAATTAAAGAATGACGATAAGCCGGGAGCTTTGCTTTCGCTATTGCAAGATTTCGAATCAAGAGGAATTAACTTATTAAAAATAGAATCTCGACCACAAAAAGATACCAATGAATTTAAATTCTGGTTCTTTATCGACATTGAAGGAAATAAGTTAGATCAGAAGATTCAAGAAATTTTAACTAATAGAGGGGATGAGCTCGTCTTTTTAGGAAGTTATATGAACCTATGCTAAATACTGATTAGCCCAGGTTAAATCAGCTGCGATTTGATTCTTTAGTTCATCGAAAGAATCAAATCGCATTTCAGATCTAATTTTTTCGATAAATTGGATTTCGATAGCTTGTCCATAAATATCTCCCTCAAAATTTAAAATATGGGTCTCTATGTGAATACCATCATCTTTATTTAAAGTAGGACGATAGCCCATATTAGTTAATCCAAAAAAAGTTCCTTCCTTAAGTTGAACCCGGCATAAATAAACCCCTAATTGTGGTATAAATTTATTATCGGCATTCAAGGCCATATTCGCTGTTGGAAACCCAATTTTACGCCCATTTTGATTACCATGAACGACAAGACCTGAAACAGAATAAGGAGAGTCCAACATGGACTTGGCTTTGATTACATCTCCCTCAGACAAATATTTTTTAATTTGTGAAGAGCTCACTATTATATCATCTACTCTCGCCACATCTATCGAAATAGCCTCTATTTGAGCCTTAAAATGAGCCTGAATATAAGAAATGGAACCTTCTCTGTTTTTTCCAAAATGATTGTCGTATCCAAGTACCACTTTTTGTGCTTTTAGACGATTAATCAACTGGTCTTGGATAAAATTATAGGCAGGCAACTCCACTATATACGAATCAAAAGGAAGGATAATTAGGTAATCAATTCCAATTAATTCAAAGGCCTGAATTTTCTCCTGCATGGGCATCAATAATTCATTCCGTTTACCTGTAAAATGATCCGCTGGATGATTCGAAAATGTAATGACGCAAGATTTTAAATTATGCTGTTTAGAAACATCTAAGCAACCTTGAATGACCTTCAAATGCCCTAAATGTAGACCATCAAACATACCAATGGTTACTGCAGTAGCAGAATCTACTATGGCTGTATCAAAACTATAAAAGCACTTCATGTAATTCGCTGTTAAAAGTGGCTACTTCTTGTGCTTTATCTAACCCCCAATCACCAATTTTTGTTCGTATCAATTCACTCATATAGGCTCCTGATTGGCATTTAATTCCAAAATCTCGCACTATACTACGAATATAGGTTCCTTTACTACATTCAATTTCGAAACTAATTTCAGGAAAGCGTGAGGCATCAATTTCCATTCGGTACACATCTACCTCTCTTATTTTAATCTCTAAATCCTCCGCATTTACACCATTTCTAGCATGTGTAAATAGACGTTGTCCATTGAGTTTTATGGCTGAATAAATAGGTGGAACTTGCTGTATGGTACCTAAAAAAGATTGACGAACCTCTTCTAATAAGGAAGAATCAATATGACTGATAGGATATTCCCCATCAAACTCAGTTTCTAAATCTATCGAAGGAGTAGTCTTTCCTAAAACCATTTTACCGGTATACGTTTTAGGCAGAGATTGAAAATAATCGATCTTTTTCGTGTATTTACCTACACACATAATTAATATACCCGTAGCTAAAGGATCCAGCGTTCCCGCATGACCAATCTTTTTAAATCGCCCCAGATTACGAATTTTCTTAACTACGTCAAACGAAGACCATTCTCTAGGCTTATTGATAACATAGAACTTATCTTGCACTTCGACTAATTCATCCACAGGTATAAACTTAATAAAAGTCCAACGACAATACGGTAATAGCCAAACAATTTAAAACCATGTAGCCGAACAAAACCCACCATCCACCTAATTGTCAATAACGCTATTAAAAAACTTATGATGGTCCCAATACCTAAAAATTGTATGTGTTCTTTCGTAAATAAGACATCAAAATCATGCCGGTAATCCAATAATTTCTTAGCACAAGCACCTAAAATAGTAGGAATTCCTAATAGAAACGAATACTCAACAGCGGCAGAATGGCTTAAGCCCAATACCCTTCCTCCTACAATGGTCGCACCAGATCTAGAAACACCAGGTATCATCGCAATACATTGAAACAGGCCTATTTTAAAAGCTTTCAGATAAGAGATAGACTGAACCTCCACCGTATTTTCTTTAACAGGAAGCCACTGATCAATTCTAATTAAAATAAAACCACCTATCAACCACGAAATGGCTATAAACCAATACCCTTGAAACAATGCTTCTAGTAAGTCGTCTAACAATACACCTAAAATAACCGCCGGGATAAAAGAGGCTATGATGGTGTAATAGATGGATAAACCGGAAGCAAATAGACGTTTGAAATATAAAAGAGGAACGGCTGCAATGGCGCCTAACTGAACGAAAACAGTGAAGAAATTCAGGAATTTAGAATTTTCTATACCTAAAAGATTTTCAGTGACAATTAAGTGAGCGGTAGAGGATACTGGTAAGAATTCTGTCAATCCTTCTACTATACCCAGAATAATAGTTTTAATAACCTCAGTCATTAGCGTTTCCACTTAAAAAGTGAAAAAATGGGAATAATAATTCCGATTAAAACGAGTAAAGGACCTAAAGTTAGACCAAGAAAACCAAAACCAAACTCCTCTTTATCTAAGGTCATCACAAAAAAACCAATTAACATAATACCGATACCTAGTAACAATATTTTTATGTCTTTGGCCCCTAAAGGCATATTAGATTGACTCATATTAAAATAAGTTAGTGTGTTGTATTTTCAAGTACTTCGTAATGGCAAAAAAGGAGGCAATGATACTAAATAGGGTACAAAAACCAAGGCAAGTAAGCACTAATTGAATTTGATTATTTGTTTCAAAAAATAGGGTACTCATTTCAGGGATAGAAGTTGAAAAATAATAAAAAGCCCCATCCGCTAATAGGAAACCTACTAATCCCCCTAAAAAACCAACCAATAAGGCATTCAATAAATACGGTTTTTGAATAAAACCATTCGTACTTCCAAGTAACTGCATGGTCTTAATCAAAACTCGATTACCATGTACGTGCAAGCGAATGTGATTGGCTAATTGAATGTAAACGAATAAAACTAATAAGGCGATTAAGGCAACTCCAACATAACCAACCGCCTTAATTTTACCCAACAAAGAGCCTAAAAACGTATTAGGGTACGAAACCTCATATACTTCTGGTCTTGCCTGAATCTCCGCCGCAATCTTTTTAAATGCCGCCTCGTTCTTAAATTCTTCTTTAATTCCTAGAATCAAGCAATTCTTAAATGGATTTTCTTCTCCTAACAACGTTTGATAATCTTCCTGTGAGGACTTCAAAAATTCTGATGCGATTTGTGCTTTCGACTTAAACTCTAACTCAGGCTTTAATTCTTTAACTCCTAAATAGGGACGAGACTTAAAATAGGTAATGGTGTTCGCTAAATCAACCGTTTGCAAAGAATCACTAAGGTAAACATACACCTTCATTTGAGACTTTATCTCATCTCCCCATGATTTAACACTGACAAATAATTGAAAAAATAAGGCAACTATAAAAGCCAAACTAGCCATCGAAATGACAAGTGTTACTTGGGTAGACTGAGGGCGACTTTTAGAATATTTCATAAGTATAATTTTTCAATTTCATCTCTTAACTTCACCGCTTCTTCATAATTTTCCTCTTGTAAAGCCTTATTTAACAACGCTTCTAATTCGGATTTTGATCTAACAACGGGTACTTTATCGAGAATATCTAATTCGTTTTCTAGCTCATCCAAAAATTCCTCTTCAGGGATACAGATGTCGTGTAATAACTTCTCAGAAATAAGTACGGGTATTTTTAAACGAATAGCCAATGCAATAGAATCAGACGGTCTAGCATCTACATTTACCATCTCTCCATCCTTGTTTATCACCAGATTAGCATAAAAAATACCGTCCTTAAAGTCTGTAATTAAGACTCGTTCCAAATTCACATTCGAATAGGAGAGAAGATTTACGCAAAGATCATGAGTTAATGGACGACTAGGCGTAATTTGTTCTAAATAGACCGATATAGATTGAGCCTCTTGACTTCCAATCACTATGGGAAATCGCAATGCCTGCGCATCATCTGATTCTAATAATAGAATATATGAACTGGCTCCTACAGAACTAGGATTTACAGACAAGATGCGCAAAGGTACAAACTCTCTCAAGGGTCAATTTTAAAATACAAATGTACCAATTAGAGCGCTAATTTTAATGTATTTGAAGCTTTTTTGTTAGCCTTGGTAAGATATCATTCACATCACCGACAATTCCATAATCCGCATGTTTAAAAAAGGGTGCCTCTGGATCTGTATTAATAACAACAATGATACGAGATCCATTCACACCTGCCAAATGCTGAATAGCACCTGAAATACCGCAGGCAATATAAAGGTTAGGGGAAATTTTAACTCCCGTCTGACCTACGTGTTCGTGGTGAGGACGCCAATTCAGGTCTGAAACGGGCTTAGAGCAAGCCGTAGCTGCACCTAATTCTTTGGCTAAATCTTCTACAATAGTCCAATTTCCAGGATCTTTTAATCCACGACCCGCACTAACCACAAGAGCCGCATCGGGTAAAGGAATAGAGCCGGTAATAGGCTTTAAGGAAACTATAGCTGCATTTGAAGTAGCTGAAGCTGCTAAAGAAACTGATGAAGCTACTGCAACCTCAGGCAATTCGTTTACTCCACCAAAATCAAAATTACGATTTATGCTAAAAAAAGCGGCAGTGGAAGATTGCAAAGTTAACGAAGCCTTACCTGAGAAAATAGATTTAGAAATAGTAAAAGTGCCAGCAGAATAAGATAAATGTTGAATTCCAGAAATGATTTCTTGAGAGGCATTTGCCGCTAATAAACTCAATAAATTATCCGTTTGAATAGATTTAATACCAAAAACACAAAAGTCTTTTACTTCATTCCCTAGCGTTTGAATAGAGGCAGTGTCCACCCAAAGATCACCTGTTAAGGAAATAATTTCTGCAGGAAGCGACGAACCTAGTGAATTAAATTTAATCTCCCCTAGGGTAACAACTTTCAACTGTTCTGGTTGAAATCCGGAAACAAACGCAATTAATTGCTTTGTTGTATCACTTAATTGACCTTCTTTAATTTGGGCCAGAATGGCGATCTTTTTCATCTTATAATACGTTTGTCTCTGTTCTTAATAAATCAATCAATTGTTCTGCATCCTCCGCCTTTATCATTTTATTCTTACGAGCCGTCTCTGCAATATCAGCTTTCAGCAATTGAACTTCACTCGTATCAGTTAAAGGTATGACCACAATTTCCTTCGTTCTTGCAGTCATTATACCACGCATGGAAGGAATTTTCCATTCAGCTATTGGTTCTTGACATCCTAAAACGGCTGGGAGAGGGCAAGTAACTTCCATTTTACCGCCATCCATTTCTACCTCTAAATTCAATGAATCACCCGCTAATTCTAAATGCATCACTGGGTTAAAATGCGTATAACCTAAAGCCCCGGCTACTAAACCATGAACAATTCCTGAATTATAATCAATCGATTCTTTTCCCATCAAAATCAAATCACACGGATTTTGTTTAACATAGGAAGTGATGGCAGTAGCAATCTGATTCGATGAAACAGGATTGCCATCAATGCGAACCGCTGAATCAGCTCCCAAGGCTAAGCATTTACGAATCAAAGCTTCTGATTCAGTCCCCCCCACGTGCAACACAATCACTTCAGCAGAATGACTTTCTTTCAACTCAATGGCTCTGGAAAGCGCATAATCATCATATGGACCCACAATAAACGTTAAACCTTGATTACTTATTTGGGAGGTTGCAGGATCTATGACTATTTTTGAGGTAGTGTCAGGGACACAAGAGATACACACTAGTATTTTCATGGCAGATTAAATTGTTATGCAAGCATACTAATTTGTTTTTAATTTAGCAAAATGGATCGTAAAGAATTTATAAAAAATGAGATTAATCAATATCCTGATGATCCGTTCAATTACTATTTATTAGCTATTGAATTGGTCAAAGAAGGGGCGTTGGAAGAGGGTTTTATACAATTTGACCGACTTATAACGAAACACCCAGATTATATAGCCACCTACTATACTTATGCTGCCTCCTTAATTGAAGCTGAAGAAGAAAATAGGGCTGAAAAAATTCTATTACTGGGAATCAGTGAAGCTGAAAAAAAAGGAGCTGCTAAAGCCTTAAAAGAACTGAAGCAACTCCTCGAATTGAATTTCTAATTAACCTAGTAATACCTCTTCTAGGTCTTTTTCCACCACAAGGTTGTCAATAATAAATTTCTGACGCTCCGGTGTATTTTTTCCCATGTAATAGGTCAGAAGTTGAGGAATTGTAAAGTCCTTTTCCAAAATCACAGGTTCTAATTTGATATCTTCCCCTATAAAATTACCAAACTCCTCTGGCGAAATCTCACCTAATCCCTTAAATCGCGTTATCTCTGGTTTAGGTCCCAAGGCTTCAATGGCATTACGTCGCTCTTCGTCAGAATAGCAATACCGCGTTTCTTTTTTATTACGAACTCTAAATAGGGGAGTCTCTAAGATATACAAGTGACCATTACGCACTAAATCTGGGAAGAATTGCAAGAAGAACGTTAAAATAAGTAATCGAATGTGCATTCCATCCACGTCGGCATCTGTAGCAATCACAATCTTATTATAGCGTAAATTATCTAAAGAATCCTCGATATCTAAAGCGTGTTGCAATAGATTAAATTCCTCGTTTTCGTAAACAATTTTCTTTGTTAGCCCAAAGCTGTTCAAAGGTTTGCCTCGCAAACTAAAAACCGCCTGTAATTGCACATCACGTGATTTAGTAATACTTCCCGATGCAGAATCCCCTTCCGTTATAAAAAGGGTAGTATCATGACGTGTCTCCGATTTTTCATCAGATAAATGGACACGACAGTCGCGTAATTTCTTGTTGTGTAGGTTTGCCTTTTTAGCTCTTTCGTTGGCTAATTTTTTGATACCCGCAATATCCTTGCGTTCCCGTTCTGATTGCAGGATACGCTTTAAAAGGGCATCTGCCGATGTTGGATTTTGGTGTAAATAATTATCTAATTCTGTTTTCACAAAATCCCCAACAAACGTACGAATGGAGGTAGAATTAGAATCAGGAGAAACCGTCGTACTACCTAATTTGGTCTTAGTCTGAGATTCAAAAACAGGTTCTTGAACACGAATAGCAATAGCCCCCACAATACTAGCCCGAACATCGGACGGATCAAAATCCTTTTTAAAGAACTCACGTACGGTTCGAACAATGGCTTCTCTAAAGGCAGCTAAGTGAGTACCACCTTGCGTTGTATTTTGACCATTAACAAAAGAATAATATTCTTCACCGTATTGGTTATTGTGGGTAATAGCCAATTCTATATCATTACCTTTTAGGTGAATAATCGGATAGCGATTTTCTTCTGAATTGGTCTTTTTAGACAATAAATCCAGTAAACCATTTTGGGAAAAATATTTCTCCCCATTAAAATTAATGGTTAAACCCGCATTTAAATACGCATAATTCCAAAACAACGAATCCAGGTATTGCGGTATAAAATGGTAATTCTTAAAAATGGTATTATCTGGCTCAAATTGAACGTGTGTACCACTTTTAGCGGAAGAAGGCTCGATTCCTGACGATTCAGCCGTTAATTCCCCTTTACAGAACTCCGCCCATTTAGTTTGACCATCGCGGTAAGATTGAACTTTAAAATACTGTGATAGGGCATTCGTTGCCTTCGTACCTACACCATTCAAACCTACGGATTTTTGGAAAGCACCTGAATCATATTTACCTCCCGTATTAATTTTCGAAACGCAATCAATCACCTTTCCTAACGGAATACCGCGACCATAATCGCGTACTTCTACCTTGTGATCTGAAATCTTTACATCAATGGACTTGCCATTTCCCATCATATGTTCATCGATCGAGTTATCCATGATCTCCTTCACGAGAACATAAATACCATCATCCACCGATGAACCATCGCCTAATTTTCCAATGTACATACCCGGACGAAGCCGAATATGTTCTTTCCAATCTAGGGAACGAATACTATCGTCGTTATAAATAGGTGCGTTTTGTTGATTTTCTTCCACTGACATAATTTTACACTAAATTATCAAATAGTTAGCGATTAAGAAAGAGAGCCTATTGAATTAATTAGGACAAAAAAAGTACTAACGGAGTAAAAGCCTATTTCATTGGTTTTTTATGATGTAAAAAAGAAGATAACTTGCGTTTACTTTGCAAAAGTCGTCAATGGGTAACTTAGTCATTCCGATGCGATTTAGTCATTGCTCCGTGAAATGGTCAAAAAGTCGCCGGAATTTTCCGGCTTAGTCAAATAGACATATGAATTTAAAAGAAAATGTTTTAGAGGGTCTACGTTCCATAAAGGGGAATTTGTTAAGAACCGTATTAACTGCCTTGATCATTTCCTTAGGTATCACTTCTTTAGTGGGTATATTAACCGCCATTGATGGAATTCAAAGTTCGGTTGACAATTCTTTTTCCGGCTTAGGAGCTAATTCTTTTGATATTCGAAATCGACCCATGATGCAAGTAAGGAGAGAGGGGCAGAAAGAGAAACGTTTTAAAAATATCGATTACCGCCAAGCGTCCCATTATAAATATTTGTTTTCTGCTAAAGGGAAGGTATCCTTGAAAACCAATGTAAATAATAATGCTATTGCTAAGTTTGGTTCTAAGAAGACGAATCCCAATACGCGGGTGTTAGGAATAGATGAAAACTTTATGGAACTAAAGGGATATAAAGTGGGCGCAGGTCGTAATTTTTCAGCTAATGAACAACTGAACGCTATAAACGTTTGTATCCTAGGGGTGGACGTCATCGATCAATTGTATGATAAAGAGAGTCCGATAGGTACTGAAATAATTGTATCCGGAATTAAACTAAAGGTTATTGGTGTTTTGGAAAAGAAAGGAAACATGATGGGTGGAGGAGATGACCGCGTGGTGGTAGTTCCTTTAGAAACGGGACGTAAAATGGCCGTAGGTAGAAACTTAACTTTTGACATTACAACCTCCTCTGCTAAAATCAGTAACCTAGACGATTTTATGGAAGAGGCGAGAGGGGCCATGAGAAAAGTGCGAATGGATCCAATCGGAATGGAAGATTCCTTCAGTATTGATCGTTCAGATTCGATGGCTAAAAGTTTTGAAAGCATCACGGGTTCTTTACGAATTGGCGGTTTTGTGATCGGTTTCATTACCTTATTAGGTGCAGCCATTGCTTTAATGAATATCATGATGGTTTCCGTAAGTGAACGAACGAGAGAAATTGGTATTAGAAAATCACTTGGCGCAACGCCTGGACGCATTTTACAACAATTCTTGATTGAAGCTATTGTTATCTGCTTATTAGGAGGAATAGGAGGGATTGTACTAGCCATTCCAATAGGGAATTTAATTGCACAAGGTATTAGCTCTGGAGCGGCTAGCTTTATTATCCCTTGGCTTTGGATGATGACCGGTATTATTATCTGCGTTTTAGTGGGCTTATTTTCAGGAATTTATCCAGCATTTAAAGCTTCTAAAATGGATCCAGTAGAAGCATTACGTTACGAATAAGTCAGAATTTATTAGTGGCACTCTTGCGAAAGCAAATGATTTAGCCTAGTTTTGCATTGCAATTTTGAATTGCCCAGATGGCGGAATTGGTAGACGCGCTGGTCTCAAACACCCGTGGGTGCAAGCCCGTGCCGGTTCGACTCCGGCTCTGGGTACAAGCCTCTCAAGCAATTGAGAGGCTTTACC